>Ga0208038_1000016_pt1 | contig 222127 bp, 208 predicted proteins | sample June2015DPH_16_1_FD_184714 | JGI IMG/M metagenome (GOLD analysis project Ga0208038, IMG submission 184714) | Peatland microbial communities from SPRUCE experiment site at the Marcell Experimental Forest, Minnesota, USA - June2015DPH_16_100... | ecosystem: Environmental > Terrestrial > Soil >...
GTCCCGCTCAGGTGGCGCAGGCATCTCTGCCTGTGCCGGTGGGGCTAAAGCCTGCGACCCGGAGGGGGGGTGCGCCGTTCGGCGAATGAGCACCCTCCGCCCTGAGCCTGGCTGGCGTTCGAAGTTGGAAGCACGGGCGCCGGGTAGTCCCGCCTGAGATCGCCAACTGCGTGCGGCTCCTGAACCATATTCCAGGAACCGAGTAAGCTGGGGCGCGGGCGCCGGGGCCTGGGGTTTGGGCGGTTTGGTAGGGGCGGCGTCTTAGTGGCACAGGCCTCTGGCCTGTGAGCTTGCCCGGGCGGGGAAACCCCGCCCCTACGATAACCATATCAAATATCAATTATTTTGCTTCAAGCCGCGTAAATAGCAGGTATCTTGAAGCGACTGATTTTTATAAAATAATTATTTTGTAAACCCCCGTAGGGCGGGAAAGCGAAGCGCATCCCGCCTTCAGCAATTGGGTTAAACTAAAATCATGCCCCAATATATACGCGCCGTTGTTCCAGGAGGCACGTTCTTTTTCACAGTCAGGCTACTGGAACGCCGCGGGAACCTCTTGACCGAACACATTGACAATTTCTGGGCGGCATTCATGGCGGCCCGCCAACGTCGACCATTCACTGTCGAGGCCATCGTCATTTTGCCTGATCACCTGCATTGTATCTGGACGTTGCCTTCCGGGGACGCGGATTTCTCAACGCGCTGGCATGATATAAAAGCACGATTTACGACACAAATTCCCCGTGGGGAAAGACTTTCAGAGCGGCGCCTGAAGAAGGGGGAAGGAAGTATTTGGCAGCGGCGTTTTTGGGAACACGTCATCCGCGACGAGCGTGATTATGAGCGTCACGTGGATTACATCCACTACAATCCGGTAAAGCATGGTCATGTGATGAGGGTTGCGGATTGGCGTTATTCAAGCTTTCACCATTATGTACGATGCGGTATTTATAACCTTGAGTGGGCGGTAGATGACGACGTTCGGCGTCTGGAGATTGGAATGATGCGAAAGGCGGGATGCGCTTCGCTTTCCCGCCCTACGGTCCTCATAGCAAGGTTGGCAGCTCGAGCATTCCGGAATTGGGCGCGACCGAAGGCGGGTCATGCTGGGGATCGAGGTACTCGAACACGCGCCCCTGGAAGTTGCGCAGGATGGCGCGACCGGCGCGCTCGTCATAGTGCATCATGAACATGGGACCGACCGGGACCTTTCCACCGCCTCCCGGAAGATCGATGATGTAGGTGGGGACCGAAAGGCCACTCGTGTGCCCGCGCAGTTGCTCAAGGAGCGCAATGCCCTGCGCGATCGTGGTCCGGAAGTGTTCGGAACCTCGCACCGGGTCGCACTGAAACAGGTAGTAGGGGCGCACTCGCATGCGCATGAGCCCGTGGATCAGGGTTCGCATCGTCTCAATATCGTCGTTAACGCCGCGCAGCAGCACGCTCTGATTGTTCAGCGGAATGCCTGCCCGCAGCAGCATGTTGCAGGCACGCATCGCCTCGTCCGTGCATTCGCGCGGATGGTTGAACTGCACATTGATCCACAGCGGGTGGTACTTCTCGAGCATCGCGCACAGCTCAGCGTCGATGCGCTGTGGAAGCACGCACGGAACCCGGCTGCCGATGCGAATGATCTCCACGTGTGGGATGGCGCGCACCCGTGCCAGCACATCTTCGAGGCGGGACGTCGGCAACGTCAACGGATCGCCACCGGAGATGATCACGTCGCGGATCTCGGGGTGAGCTGCGATGTAGCCGATCATTTGATCGAGCTCGATGCGACGTACCGCACCCTCGCTCATGATCCGCTTGCGTGTGCAGTGACGGCAGTACATCGCGCAGGTATCGGTGATGACGAGTAACACTCGATCCGGGTAGCGGTGCGTAAGGCCCGGAACCGGGTAGCCCTCCTCACGGAGTGGATCGTCCTCGCCCGTGTTCTGGGACAAAAGCTCCTCGAGCGCCGGCAGCGACTGTCGCGCGATCGGGTCGTGAGGATTCGATGGATCGAACAGCGACAGGTAGTAGGGCGTGATGCCGATGCGGAAGTTGCGAGTGACCTGCTGTAGCGCGAGCCAGCGTTCTTCTGGGACAGGGATGAAGCGTGCGAGCTGCTGAAGCGAAGTGATGCGATTGCGGAACTGCCAGCGCCAATCGTCCCATTCTTCTTCGGGCACGCCCGGAAAGAAGGTGTCGCGACCAGACAGTGGCGGTTCGTTGTCCTGTTCGTCAGAATCCCGGATCATGCTCTAATCCTATCACTTTCCTCGTTAGTCAGTCGCAGGCGTCGTGACTCTACGCATCGCCTGTGCCGTTGCCCTACAACAACCTTGATGAAAGGCGTTACGTGCCCGAACAAGGATAGCACGATCGTAGCGGATCGACAACACCCTCATGGAAATATAACACGGTTCCGCCGCCAGTTGTACCACCGGCGCCGTATCCCCTTGTACGTACAGTATTTCTTATGTCAGCGACTTCTTCATCTGCAGCGCTTCCGCACCATCATCATAGAAGTTGGGCAGGATGCCGGATGGGGAGAACCCTACACTCTGCCAGAAGCTGATACCGCCTGGGTTGGTGGTCCGCACCTGAAGCTTCACGGTTGTGATTCCGGACGCGTGCATTTCTCTGAGCGTGTAGTCCATGATCGCCGAGGCCACTCCCTGGCGTCGAAATGCCGGGTCCACAGCGATGGATTCGATTTCGCCGGTCTTCTGCTCAATGGACGTGCACATATAACCTGCGATAGTGCCCGAGATCTCGGCGACGATGAACAGGTCGGGGCACTTGCGATACCACTTTCTGAAGATGGGCGTTGACCATGCGTCAACCATCGTGAAGGAGGCCGGTTCAATCTCCAGGACTCGTGGCAGATCTGCTATGGAGAAATGCCTGATGCGGATTTCCTGATGCTCACCGGTCATGCAGACTGCTCCTCTTACATTGGAGCCAGACCCCGTGCAGGGGCTGAGCGGGTGGCGAGTATTTGAGGCAAGATGCGTCTAGTGTGATGCTTCATAATTGCTATGACATTTCAAACTACGGTTTTGTTAACCCCCCTTTGGAAACGGGGGGCAGGGGGGATTTAAAATAACCTCTTGAAATCCCCCTAAATCCCCTTTTCCAAAGGGGGACTTTAATACCCTTGGAATTTAGGTTTTCATTTGATTTAATGCCATACTATTTATGAAGCACAACACTAGTGAGCATGAGCCCCCTGGCTTGGGAAGAGGTTTGATGGGTGGATTATAGCCTCGAGTCTTGATCACCTTGCGTACCTCATCGCCCTCTTTCAGAAAAAAATAACCCCCCTTGCCTTGCACTCCTCGCGAGTCGTCGTGGGTCGCGAAGGACCTACGAAATGGCGGAACGGTCAGCATGGTCCCACACCATCCCCGAGGCGGGGCGGGCCGGTCCGCGGTTGCTGGCCCGGCTGTCCGCTGGGGATCCTGCAAAAGACGGAATCGGGCGTCATAGGCACCATTCAGAGATAGCCCCAGCGCGTCAGTGCGTCCAGGTCCGCCTCGAAGGCGTGGCCGATGTCGTTCCGGTAGTAAACGTTCGGAATCCGGGCTCGCAAGATCCGGCGGTACACGAGGTCTCGGGCCTCCCGGATGGTTGGGCCGCTCGCGGTTACCACGAGGGGTGCCCCGACATCCCCCGCCGCCAGCCAACGACCATCCACGCACTTTGTATCTTCGATCCGCACCCCGGTCAGGTCTCCGTCTATGAACCGCAGCTCCACCCCCTGTCCGAAAGTGGCGAGCATGTCCGGGTCCCGGTAGGGATAGGGAGGCAAGCGCAGGCGCACCCCGATCTGCGTGCCCGCCCGCGCGTCCAGGCTCGTCAGCGTGCCGGCGGCCAGCCCTGAAAGCAGCGCCGGTGCGGTCGTCTCGAGGCCTTCCAACTGCACGTCGATGGTCGGGAACCCGAAACGGGTGGTCAGCTCGAGCGGCCAGATGCCCTCGGCGTTGACGATGCAGTTCAGGTCAAAGTAGCCCACATAGCGCTCGCGGCGGAGGTCCGGTTCGAACCGGGCGATAGTGCGCCGGAACAGCTCCGGGCAGGACGCCCAGAACATGGTGGTGCCCATCTCGCCGGTCATTGGGCCCAGGTTGCCGGGGAAGAACCGCTTGTGTTCGAAGTTGACGGTGACCGGCTCGATGAAGTGCTCCCCGTTGAAGAACGCGCCGATAGCCACCTCGACCCCACACATCCGCCGCTGCAGGTGCACGCCCTCCAGGAGATGGCGCCAGATGGTGCGATAAGCCTCGAGCATGTGCACCACGTCCCGGCCGTCCAGGTCCTCGCCGACATAGAGGAGCCGTTTGAGGTTCTGAGCGGAGCCCCCCGGCTTGGCAACGTAGCAGCCGGGGTTCTCCAGTACGAACCGGATCCCCTCATCCACAGTCCGGAAGTCCATCTGCGGGACGAGCGCCATTCCGTGGCGAGCGAGCTCCGACTGGCCAAAGGCGCGGTCGTCTTCGAGGCGGTCGGTGTACGGGGTCCCACCCACCACCCGCTTGCCGGATGAGCGTAGCTCCGCTGTCAGCTGGCCCATGCCCTGCGTATCATCAAATACCACCACATCAGCCCAGGTGAGCTCACGGCGCCAATCGTCGGCCTTGGGTACGAAGCCGTCCGCGACGTCCCGGACTGACTCCTTTGCGATATAGAGCTTGGCCTCGCCACCCTGGAGCACGGTCTGCCGGGCGAGCTCGCTACAGAGGCCCTCGTTCGAGACGAACAGGAACCGGTGCGCAGTCGTGTGGTCAGTGGCGCAAGGCAGCGTGGCTGGGGATGCCGCGGTGTCGTCTGCCCGCAGTCCGGACGTCTGTCCGGGCCGCAAGCGCAACGCGATTCGCTCGGTGGCTGCAGACACTATCCACTCGAGGAGATCCCTATAGGTGCCGCCGGCGAGGCGCACCAGGATCGGTAGATCGGAGCGGACCGGGTCGAGGCCGGGCAGCGGGTTCGCCTCGATGAAGCATGCCGTGCCGACCACGTCGCAACGCAGGTCGATACGGGCCGCGTCCCGGCAGCCCAGCGCGTGATAAGCCGCGAGTGCCGTGGTGGCGGCCTCCAAGGCGAGCGGCTCGCCGCGGAGCAGTCGATAGGCCACGTTGTCCAGATAACACTCTTTATTATGGGTCGTGTAGGCGTGGGTCTCCTCACCTCGGAGGATCGATACCTCCATCACCCCAAGCACCCGTGCTCCGGCGCCATTGCCCACGATGCCGACTGTCACCTCCCGACCTGGCAGGTACGCCTCCAGCAGCACTGGCTGCCGATGCCGCTCGAGCAACTCCCGGCAGATGGGCTCGAGGTCTTCACGCCGGGTGACGAGCGACCGGGCTGTCACGCCTTTGGAGCTGCCCTCTGCCATGGGCTTGACGAAGAGCGGCAACGGCAGGGCAATGCCGTGCGCCTGTCCGGCGTCCTCGAGCACCACGAAGGGGGCAGTAGGCAGGCAATGGTCCCGCACTACCCGCTTGGCCAGCGCCTTGTCGAGGGTGAGCGCGCAGGCCAGGGGATCGGCGAAGGTGTGTGGCTGATGGAACATCTCACAGATAGCCGGCACCTGGGCCTCGCGGGATCGTCCGTGAACGCCCTCCGCGATGGTGAAGACCAGATCCCAGCGCTGGCCGGCGGCCAGCCGCCGCGCGAGCTCGATGCCCCGGCCCACGCGCTCGACCTGGTGCCCCAGCTCCGCGAGGCCGGCCGCGATGGCCGCGATGGTCTCCTCAGGGTCGAACTCCAGCACATCTTCAGGGAGGAAGCCAGCGGCGAGGTAGTCCTCCTTGCAGTCGTATATCAGGCCTATGGTCAGTGGCATGCCGGCGCCTCAGGGTCCAGGTATGTGCAGGTCTTCCCCACCCAACGGCGCGCAGCTACGCGTCGCACGATCGGTGCTCGATCGCGAGCAACCGCATCGACGGTTCCTCCGGAGCTGACGCGCTGTGCCGTCACAAGGACGGGGCGGCATGTTCTCGCACCGGCAGAAGGAGCAGGCGGCTCTCCATGTGATTAATAAAAATCAACATCTCCGGGCCAGATGTCAAGGGTGTGTCGACGCTCCTGGTGTCGAGGCTAGAGATTTGCCATTCCTCCTGGGGCTGCCTTCAATCAGGGTGATCCTAAGTCGGATGATTAATGGTAAAATAGCCCCGGGCCCGCCCTTAGGCCAGCGAGCCGGGATGCCCGGGCTCCAACCGCAGGCAGGAAAAAAGTACCAGGGCGCCCACGCTAAGGCGGTTTTTGGTTATCTGTTTTCCGTGAAAGGCAAAATCAAAATCGAAGTCAAAGGCCATTTAGCAGAGACAGAAAACAGAAAACAGCAAACAGTAAATAGAAAACCATTATCGGAGGAGAGGGAAAGCTTATGGCTCACTGGGAAGAGATGAGCATGCCGGAATTCGAGGCGGCCCGGGATAAGGGGCATCCGGTGCTACTGCCGGTGGGCTCTCTGGAGGAGCACGGGCCACACCTGCCCCTGGGAACCGACACCTTTCACGCCCTGGAGGTGGCCCGGCGGGTGGCGGCCCTGCGGCCGGTGATCGTAGCGCCCCCGGTCTTTTACGGCCTGTGCCGCTCCACCCGTGAGCACCCGGGAACCGTCAGCATCCAGGGAGATACCCTGCGGGCCCTTATCCGGGACCTGGGCCGGGAATTCCACCGCCAGGGCCTGCGGCGCCTGGTTTTGATCAGCGGCCACGCCGGCGCCACCCATATCTCCGCCCTGCTGGAGGCCGGGGAGAGCCTGCTGGAGGAATTGGCCGACCTGCGGCTGGCGGTGGTGAACCTGTTGGACCTGCTCCAGGAGGTGCTGGCCGCTAAACCGCTTCTGGTGACCACCCGGAGAGACGCTCATGCCGGAGAGGTGGAGACCGCCGTGATGATGGCTGCTTATCCCGGCCTGGTCCGGGGCCGCGCTCCGGCGGAATGGCCCAATTTCCCCAAATATCGGCTGGTGCGGGACAAACGGCGCTACTGGCCGGGTGGGGTCTGGGGGGACCCCACCGCCGCGGGCGCCGCCCAGGGCGACGAGATCCTGGCCGCCGAGGCCCTGCGGCTGTCCCAATTGCTGGATGAATTATTGTAGGAAAAATTTCTACAAAACTTCCCCGGTATTTTTAACTTTTTTGTCTTGAATTAATTTTCTTAGAATGATACAAGGGAACTCGCTGGAATTACATCAGAAGGAACAGGAAAACTTTAAGATGATCGAGGAAGCCATTGAGCGCTTGGTCGACCGGGTTTTGGCTTACGAAGAAACCGACCTTACCTCCCTTCTCAACCACTTTAAGACCCGCATGGAGCAATTTGAGCCGACCCAGGAGTGGGAACGGGCGGTGATCGCCTATTTCCTGATTAATGGAGTCCGGGTGAAAAACGTCCTGAAACACGGGAAGTCTCATCGCAGGGAGCGGATTCCCGGGAGCCGCCCGGCCCTGCGCCTGGTCAAATAGGCACTTCGGCAGCGCCTGAAAATTCCGCCTTTAATCTCCCAAAACCCCGCGCCTCCCAGTGGAGGCCAGCAGCAACCTAATTTTTTCTCCGCGGTAAGCCCCCTTCCTGAAAATTACCAGGTTATCCCTGAGAGCAAAGATAGTCATTAAGTTTAAAAAAACGCCTTCCTGTGAGCCGAAAGCTCACCTCGGAAGCCGGCGGTCCAGAACATCCTGCTGCTAGATGAGCATCGGCTTTGTGGCTCACTACTGGGATTTAGGGGGATTTAGGTGGATTTCAAGAAGGTTATATTAAATCCCCCCTACCCCCTTTTTCCAAAGGGGGGTTAAAAATCAGTCATTTTCAATGGATAATCAATTGCGGCACAGACCACTAGCGGCGTTCGCGGCCTTTGAGGAAGAGGCGTACCGGAGAGTGGGGGATGGCCAGACGCTCGCGCAGCTGCTTCACCAGAAAGCGTCGGTAGGAGTCGGGCACTCCCTGGGGGCTGTTGACAAAGGCAATGAAGGTAGGGGGATGGACCTCCGCCTGGGTCAGGTAAAGGAATTTCACCGGCCGGTTCCGGTAGCGGGGCGGCGGCACTCGAGAGGTGATCTCCCGCAGGAGCTCGTTGAGCTTGCCGGTGGTGGCTCGCCGGCCGCTCTGCTCATAGAGATCGCCCAGCAGGGGAAAGACCTTCTTAAGGTTATAGCCGTTCTGGACCGAGACCGGCAGCACCGGGACATAGGAGATGATCTCCAGGCCCCCGGTCACCTGCTGCAGGGTCTGCTTCTGCAATTCCCCGGGCATTTTTTGTAATAGGTCCCATTTGTTCACCAGGATGAGGCAGATCTTGGCCTGGTCCTCGATGAGGCCGATGATGCGCAGGTCTTGTCCGGTCAGGCCTTCTTGGGCGTCCAGCAGCAGCACCACCGCCTCGGCCCGGGAAAGGGCCTTGATGGTTTTCAGTACCATCTGGCGCTCCAGGCCCTCACGCCTCACCTGGCTGGGACGGCGCAAGCCGGCGGTATCCACCAGGATATAATCGACCCCTGCCACACTCAGGGGAATGTCGATGGCGTCGCGGGTGGTTCCCGGGGTCCCGCTCACCAGGAGGCGCGCCTCCCCCAGGAAGTGGTTGATGAAAGATGATTTGCCCACGTTGGGCCGGCCCAGGACCGCCACCCGGATGCCAGGGGGCGCCTCGGGCGCTTCCACGACGGGGGGCAGGTGTTGGAGCACGGCCTCCAGCAGCGAAGCTATCCCCAGGCCGTGGGTGGCGGATACCGGGAAGAGGAGACGCAAGCCAAAGCGGTAAAACTCCGCCACATTGGGCTCGAGATTGGCATGGTCGATCTTGTTTACCGCCAGCAGCATTGTTTTGCCGGTGCGCCGCAGGTAGTCCACCACCAGGGCGTCCTCTGGCTGGAGGCCTTCCCGGCCATCGGTTACCAGGATGATGACGTCGGCTTCGGCCACCGCCTCCTCGGCCTGGCGCCGCACCTGGGCCCCCAACTCGTCTTCGCCTCCCACCAGACCGCCGGTATCCACCAGGAGAAAGGTGCGTTCCTCCAGGGAGACGCTGGCATAATGACGGTCCCGAGTGACCCCGCAGATATTGGCCACCAGGGCCCGGGATGAGCGGCTGAGACGGTTGAACAGGGTGGACTTGCCCACGTTGGCCCGGCCGATGATGGCCACCAGGGGCAGCCCCTGCGGGGTCGCCGGTTTTCGGTTTGCGGTTTGCGGTTTTCGGGGACCAGGAAGAGACATTTCTTTGATTCCGAAGGTCGGGGCTAAATTAACCAGGTTTTCAGGTTAATTTAACTTAAAACAGTCAGGAAGCGCGGAAGGGTAGAGGCTAGTGACGATCTGCATTAACCAGGAATTGTGCTTATATCACTTTTGAAAAAGGGGAATGATTAATCAGATAATCATTCCCCCTTAACCTGGGAACGGCTCTGCCGGTTTTAACCGAAAACCGGAAAACGAAAACCCGAAAATCGTCCTTTCAGGGCCGTTGGGCCAGATTCTTGGCAGGCCAGGAGTGCAACAATTCCACGGCCCGTTTTAATTGCGGATCTTTATCCAGCTCCGCCGCGGTGATGGGCTGGTTCCAGGGTTTATCCGTCAGCCCTTGCTTGTGCATGTGCCGCTCCAGGACCTCATCCCGCAGACCTTGCAGGGACTCGTCAGCGGGCAGGGGTTTTTCATCCACCACCACATCCGGCACGATCCCCTCTTCATTGATGGTGATGCCGCTGGGGGTGTAATACAGAGATGTGGTAAGCCGCAGGGCCGAGTCGTCTTCCAGGGGGATGATGGTCTGCACCGAGCCTTTGCCGAAGCTCTTGGTGCCCACGATCAGGGCCCGTTTCTGGTCCTTCAGGGCCCCGGCCACGATCTCTGAGGCGGAGGCGCTGCCCTCGTTAATCAGCACCACCATGGGAATGTTGGAATATTTATCCTTGCCGGCAGTGGCATAGAAGCGGCCGGTCTGCTGGCGGTTGCGTCCTTCGGTGTAAACGATGAGGCCGGATTTGACAAACTCATCGGCGACCCGCACCGCCTGATCCAGCAAGCCCCCCGGATCGTTGCGCAAATCCAGGATCAGCCCCCTGAAGGGTGCCAGCCGTTGTTTCATCTTATCCAAATAGGCATGGAGGTCCGCGTCGGTCGTGTCCTGGAAGTTGCTCACCCGGATATAGCCGATGCCCCCCTCCAGGATGCGGGCCTTGACGCTATGGATGGGAATGATTTGCCGGGTGATCACATAATCCTTCGGATGGGCGAAGCCCTCCCGGTTAATGGTTAGGGTCACCGTGCTGCCCTGGGGGCCGCGGATCGACTTCACCGCATCCGCGAGGCTCATATTCTTGGTAGGCTGGCCGTTGATCTTGACGATTTGGTCTCCCGGCTGAATTCCCATCTGATAAGCGGGGGTGCCTTCGATGGGTGAGACCACCATCAGGACCAGATCCTTCATGGCGATTTCAATGCCGATGCCGCTGAATTTCCCTTTGGTTTCGATCTGCAGTTCTCTGAGGTCCTCCGGGGTCATGAAGGAGGAATGAGCGTCAAGGGTTCCGACGGCGCCCTGGATGGCGCCGTAGATCAGGTCCTTGCTGGTCTTGGGCTCGGCGTACTGATCTTCCACAAGTGCCAGGGCCTGGGCAAATATTTCCAAACTGGGGGTGTGCTCCGGGGAGGCGAGCGTGTCCCCCCGGGCGGGGCCCTGAGCCGCGGGGCCGGCCGGTTCGGTGGCGTGCAGGGCCAGGGCCACCGAAAGGACCAGCGCCAGCAGCAGGGCCGCATAAACCATAAGCGATGATCTACGTAACATGATATCTGTTCCCGTAAAGCGATTTATCGAGGGGCAGGGGTCTCCTCCAGGGCACGTTGACCGTTATCCTCAGGTCTTGCGGGTCGCCTGGGGCCTGTTGCCGCCTTTTAAGACTTCCACCGCCTGCTGTACCCAGGGATCCTGCTCGGGGGGAAGCTTCCGCAGGGCGGCTTCCTTTTGATTATCCTTAGACTTGGGAGTCTTGCCCTGGATCTGCGGTTCCAGGCCGGCGCCATGGATCTTCTGGCCACCGGTGGTGTAGCATTCGGCCATGGTCATCACCAGGGCGGAGCCGTCCTGGAGGGGTATGACCTTGGTGAGGCCGCACAGTCCCAGGGTCTTGGCTCCCAGCAAGGTGGTCTGGTATTGGTCGCGCAAGGCAGCGGCCACGATTTCCGCCGCCCGCGCGGTCCCTTGATCCACTAAGACTACGGTGGGCATGGGTACCGGGGCCTTCCAGACGAGTTCTCGCTCCTTGCCCTGGAAGGTTTCCTGGCTGCCCGGCGTCCGTCCCTTGGCGGTGACCACTTCCTTATCCCCCAGGAGCCGCGCCGCGGTGCGCACCGCCTGTTCCAGGGACCCCCGGGCGTTATTACGCAGGTCCAGGACCAGGCCCCGCAGAGGATGCGCATTTTTTTGCAAGGATTGTAATGCGATGGCAAATTCTTTCGGGGTGGCGTCGTTAAAATAGCGCAGCCGCACATAGCCATAGGAATCATTAATGATCTTGGAGGTTACGGTGTTATTCCCCAGGGGCTGCAGGATCACGGTGATTTTCAGGGGTTTAATGGTGCCGTTGCGTAATACCTCCAATTTTAGGTTGTCGCCGGGGGCTCCCCGAAACCGCGAGGCCGCCTCCTGGGTGGTCAGGTTGCGCAACGTCTGGCCATTAATCTTGAGGACATGATCACCGGGTTCCAGGCCGGCTGCCGCCCCTGGGCTGCCATCCAGGACCGCGGTTAAGGTAAGGAGGTTGTCCTTAATTATACAATCCACCCCGACTTCCGCGGCCGCCTCATTCCGGCCGCGGCTGTAATTTTGATATTCCTCGGGGGTGAGGAAGGCGGAGTCGGGGTCCAGTGAGTTCATCATGCCCCGGATGGACCCGTAGATTATCTCTTTATCGGTTTTGGCATAAACATATTTTTGGGTGATCTCAAAGAGGGCTTCGCTGAACAGGCGCAACGAATCGTAAGGCGAAGTTGCCGCGTCCGCCGCCGGTCCCGGCCGGAAGGCCAGGATCAGCAGCAGCAGAATAAGTAAGGCGCGGCGCCCCAGGCGGCCCCCAGCGGCCAGCTTTTCAGGAAATCCCGGATTTTTCACTTTGCTAAATTATCTCCCGGATAAAGGTAGTGTATGGAAACCCGACTTGGAGCCAGGCCATTTTGGCTCATATCTCCAAAAATTATACGTTAAATTATTTGCGCTTGCAACCGGGGTTGATCGGCGGCATTTATCCAAGAACGGCATAGAGGGCAGGAGCGCCGTGGCCCTTGGAGAGGATGAAGCGGTCCCGCTGGGGCCAGCAAAGGTCCCCAGGGCTGGCGCGCATCTCGGCAAAAAACAGAGCGACCAGGATCTCGGCGGCCGCCAGGGACCCTCCCAGGTGCCCGGAACCGGGGCGCGGCAGCGCCAACAAGCTCACCCAGGGATCTCATCCCGGTGCAATTTATCTTTTCATCCCAGCCTTGCCCGGGTTATATAATAAAACCTTGATAAAGACCTTTCCGGCCCTGAGAGCCGGGGGAATTTTTTGTTTTTTTTGTTAGAGGAGGTTGGTCCATGGCCCTGACCCGGGAGGAAGTGCTGCACGTGGCCGAACTGGCTCGCCTGAGTCTCAGCCCCGAAGAGATCGAGCTATTTACCGTGCAACTCAACGAGATCCTGGAATACGTGGAGAAGTTGCAGGAACTGGACACCAGCGGGGTAGCGCCCCTGGCCCACGTGATTCCCTTATTCAACGTCTTCCGGGAGGACCTGGTCCGGGAAAGCCTGCCGCTGGACGCGGTCCTGGAAAATGCCCCGGCCCGGGAAGACGGCAATTTCCTGGTGCCCCGGGTTATTTAACTGCGGTTTTCGGTTTTCTGCTCTTCTCTGCGCTCTCTGCGCCTCTGCGGTGAAAAGATTCACCGCAGAGACGCGGAGGACGCGGAGAAAGCCCGAAAGGCGGTTTTCGCTTAGGCTTTTTAGCCGGCGCCGCCTCAGCATTTTTGATGGGAAAGTCTTTAAATGGCCGAACCTTGGCATGGCATGAGTATCAGCCGGTTGGCGCCGCGGCTGGCCCGGCGGGAGGTCTCCCCGGTGGAGGTGACGGCCCAACTGCTGCAGCGCATCCGGGAGCGCGATGGGGAGCTGCACGCCTATCTGTTGTTGGATGAGGCCGGGGCCATGGCCCAGGCTCGGGAGGCCGAGGCCCGCCTGGGCCGGGGGGAAGGCTCACCGCTCACCGGTATTCCCCTGGCCCTGAAGGACGTCATGGTCACCCGGGGGCTGCGCACCACTTGCGCCTCCAAAATCCTGGGGAATTTTGTGCCCACCTGCGACGCCACGGTGGTGGCCCGCCTGCGGCGGGCAGGCGCGATATTTTTGGGCAAAACCAACATGGATGAGTTCGCCATGGGCTCCTCCACCGAAAACTCGGCCTTTGGCCCCACCCGGAACCCCTGGAACCGGGATTACGTTCCGGGGGGCTCCTCCGGGGGCTCCGCGGCGGCGGTGGCCGCGGACCTGTGCCTCGCCTCGCTGGGCTCCGACACCGGCGGCTCCATCCGCCAGCCCGCCTGCCTCTGCGGGGTGGTGGGGCTGAAACCCACCTACGGCCGGGTCTCCCGCTACGGCCTGGTGGCCTACGCCTCCTCCCTGGACCAGATCGGTCCTATCACCAAAGAGGTGAAGGATGCGGCCCTGCTTATGGCTGTCATTGCCGGCCACGATCCCCAGGACTCCACCTCGGTGCCCCAGGCGCTGCCGGACTACGCCGCCGCCCTGGGTCAGGATCTCCAAGGGCTGAAGATCGGGGTGCCCCGGGAGTATTTCGGTCCCGGCCTGGACCCGGAGGTGGAGGTGGCCATCAGGTCCGCCCTGGGGACCATGGGCGGCCTGGGGGCGGAGATCCTGGAAGTGAGCCTGCCCCATACCGAGTATGCGGTGGCTGCCTATTACCTGGTGGCGGTGGCGGAAGCCTCCTCCAACCTGGCCCGCTATGACGGGGTGAAATACGGTTTTCGGGCCGAAGGGCGCAATCTCATGGAAACCTACCTCAACACCCGCACCGAAGGGTTCGGGGCCGAGGTGCGCCGGCGCATCATGTTGGGCACCTATATCCTGTCCGCCGGCTACTATGACGCCTATTACAAGAAGGGCACCCAGGCGCGGGCCTTGATCCGGGGAGATTTTGAGGCAGCCTTCCGGGAGTGCGCCCTGATCGCCTGCCCGGTGTCGCCCACCCCGGCATTTCGCCTGGGGGAGAAGCTGGCCGACCCCCTGACCATGTACCTGTCGGACATCTTCACCATCTCCGCCAACCTGGCCGGTATTCCCGGGATCTCGGTGCCGTGCGGCTTCAGCTCCCAGGGCCTGCCCATCGGCCTGCAACTCCTGGGGCCGCCCTTCGCGGAGTCCGAAATATTCAGGGCAGCCTATGCCTTTGAGCAGGCTACCGACTTCCACTGCCGCAAGCCGCCGTTTTAGCGCGATGATGGCGGCTCGTGGGACGGGATTTTCGGTTACCGGGAGGAAAGCCTGGATTCTTAGTCTGAAAACACGGAAAACAGAAAACAGAAAACAGAAAACAATCTCTACCAGAGGCCCGCAACAGTAAGCCTCTCTTTGAAGTACTGGGGAGAGACGAAGATCCAGGCTGTCAGGCCGTGAGTCCGGGCCGCGGCCACAAAATCCTCATTGTCCTCGATATACAAGATCCGAGCCGGCGGTAGTCCGACCTCACGAAGCAGGGCCTGAAAGATCGCCGCCTCGGGCTTGCGGCTGCCCACCCGGTAGGAGAGGATCAGGGCCCGGAAATGCTTGAGCAGCGAGGCAAAGTGCTCCCGGACGTAACGGAAGTGCAGGGGATTGGTGTTGGAGAGCAGATAGAGGGGGTAGCGCCGCGCCAGGCGGGCCACCACCTCCTGCATGTCTTCCAAAGGGTCGAAGATCTCGTTCCACAGATCCCGGAAGCGGGGAAAAGGCAGGTCCAGGCGGAAGCGGGCCTGGAGGCGGCGGTGGAATTCCCGGGAGGAGAGGCGGCCGCGGTCGTAGCCGGGCTCCAGGCGGCTCTGAAACACCGCGGCATAAATCTCCTGGGGCGGCCAGCCGGCCAGTTCGGCCAGACCCCGGCAAAAACGCAGGTGGTCCACCTTGACCAGGACATTGCCCAGGTCGAAGGCGACGGCGGCGATGGGCGGAGAGATGGAGGTCATAGCCAAGAAATTTATAGCCTAAAACCCACAAAAGGACCATAATCTTAAGGGAAACTAGATGATCCCGCAGAAAATCATTGAGCCCGACATGCCGCGGAATTTTGCTTTAAAGGTAAGACCGTTCACTTAAGCGCCAAGATGATACGAGGTCATTTCTTGTCATTCTGAAGGAGCCGGAGGCGACCGAAGAATCTCTAAATACGAGATGCTTCGCTTCGCTCAGCATGACAAGAAGACGAGAAAATGAAGGGTGGGCACTGCCCACCGATTCCTTAGAACTTACTTTAAATGAACCGTATTGGCACCAAGGGGAGCAGCGCCGCCATGCTAAGCCGCCGCCTGGTAGCGCAGGACCTGGCCTGGGCCGGGGTTATCCTGCTGCTGGCCGCGGTCCTGGGGATTTGGCAGCAATGGCAACTGGTGCGCCTCTCCTGGACCGGAGCCCTGCCGGCCCACCTGGAACAACAGCGGGAGCAACGCCGCAAGGTGGAATTTCAGGGAGTGAAGACCCTGAATCTGCCCCAGACTTACGAAATCTTCCAGGGGGGGCAGGCGCTGTTCGTGGATATCCGGGATGCTGACGAATACGCCGAACTGCACATTGCCGGCGCTGTCAATCTTCCCTCGGACCTTCTGGAGCGCCAGGGGAACCGGGTCTTGGAGGGCATCTCCCGGGACCGCCGGATCGTGGTCTACTGCGGCCTGGCCAACTGCAATAAGGGCCTGATGGTGGCGGAGAAGTTGCAATCCCTGAAGTTCACCAATGTGAGCGCATTCATGGATGGGTTCCGGGCCTGGGATCAAGCCGGTTATCCGGCCGAAACCAATAAATGACCAAGGTCTGCTTTTGACCAAGCCCGGTGAACCTTTGGACGGCAACCTGGCATAACACCAGCAAGATTATGGAAGGTTAACTTTAGATTGCGCCCGGAATTCCAAGCTATCTTAAGACGTCTCCTGGAGATCATCCTGGGAGTGCTCTTTGGTTACGCCGGATGTCTGAAGCTGTTTCACGCCGACGAATTTGCGGAAGCGGTGCTGGCTTACCAGCTTCTGCCTCCAGGCCTGGTGGGGCTGGTGTCCGCGGTGCTGCCCGGGCTGGAATTGGCGGCGGGATTTTTTCTGGCCCTGGGGTTTAAAAGGCGCAGTTGCCTGATGTTGCTGGGATTTCTCTCCGGGATCTTTTTATTGGCGATGCTCATTACCCTGGCCCGAGGGTTGAAGATCGATTGTGGTTGCGGTCTCTTTTTTAGCCGGCAGGTGGGCCTGGCGCCAATCCTGGAAGACGGCCTCATGGTGTTCTGGGCCGCGGGCTTGTACTATTGGGAATTAATGGTGGCCGCAACCGAACCACCGTTGGCGGCCGCCGCCCGCCCCAATTTTTGACCATAACCGAAATAACCCAAAACTCGAAACTCGAAACTATTTATGGCCAGATTTTTCAATTTTTACGACCCCCTGGAAAAACGGTACGTGTTCAATAGCTTCCTGGTGGTAGTGGCCCTGGTTGAGGTCCTCATCCTGGTCTTCACGCTCATCTGGCAGATCGACTTTGAGGGGATCTTTGCGGAGCAGGCCAGAACCCCGGTGGCCTTTCCCTGGAAGGCCTATCTCCTGGCCAGTTTCATCGCGCCCATCACCCTGCTCTTCCTGTTCGGCCTCATTATCCAGGGATTCGAGATTATTTGTCGGACCCCGGCGCAGACCCCGCAGAGCGTCAATGGCTTAGGTGGGAGGCGCTGGCCGGTCCGGTATCTCTTGGGCTTGCTGGCCTTCATGGCCGCCCTGGCCTTCATGGGCCAGGGCAAGGCGGCTTTTGCCCTGATCGCCGGGGGAATCAAGGGCATGGGATTGGGTGGTTCATATCTCCTCATCGCTCTGTTGGCCCTGGGCCTGCTCTATCTGCCCCTGAGATTGGTGCTGCGCTACCGTTTGGAGAAAAAGGCCATGGAATACCAGTATCTCCTGTATCTGGCGCAGCGCCACGGGGTGATGGTCATAGACCCCAAGGACCATCCCCAATTGGCCGCCGGGTTGGGGGGGGAAAATAATCTAGCGGCCCCGTCCCCGATCTGCAACTTACCCCCCTCTGATTCTCCCCAGGACTCCGATCTGCCATAAGCAATAAATAGATTAAAACTTGTGAAAAATTTCCTTTACTTCGGGTGGCAATTTAGGGTATGAATTGACATTCGGCTCCTGGAAAGGGGGAGGGGCGGGAATGGGGAGATTCTTCCTCAATCGGCGGAATAACCTTAAATAATTAAGGAAATTATTACTTATCAGGAGGATGGCAGACAGATGGATATTATGACTTTTGCCTTAATCTGCGGTGCGGTAGGCGTAGTCTATGGCTTAATCACCACTACCTGGGTCCTGAAACAGGATGCGGGCAACCCCCGGATGCAGGAGATCTCTGCGGCGGTCCGGGAAGGGGCCAATGCCTTCTTGAACCGGCAGTATAAGACCGTGGCCATGGTGGGTGCGGTGGTCTTCGTGCTGCTGTTCGGCCTGGGCAAGTTCACCGCCATCGGCTTTGTCATCGGCGCCACCGGTTCGGCCCTGGCCGGCTACGTCGGCATGTACGTGTCGGTGCGGGCCAATGTGCGGGTCGCCCAGGCGGCCTTTAAGAGCATGGCTCAAGCCTTGACCGTGGCCTTTCGGGGCGGCTCGGTCACGGGTCTTCTGGTAGTGGGCTTGGCCTTGTTATCCGTGGCCGGCTATTACAAGTTTTTGATGAGCGTTGATCCGCATCAGGCCATGCACGCCCTGATCGGTCTCGGCTTCGGCTGCTCCCTGGTATCGGTCTTCGCCCGGCTGGGCGGCGGCATCTACACCAAGGCGGCAGACGTGGGCGCCGACCTGGTGGGCAAGGTGGAAGCCGGCATTCCGGAAGACGACCCCCGCAACCCCGCGGTCATCGCCGATCAAGTGGGCGACAACGTGGGCGACTGCGCCGGTATGGCCGCTGACCTCTACGAGACCTACGTGGTCACTTTGGTGGCCGCCATGCTCCTGGCCTTCACCATTTACGGCGTCGGCTCCATGGCCATCGTCTTCCCCATGGTCATCGGCGGCGTCTCCATCATCGCCTCGGTGATCGGCACTTATTTCGTCAGGTTGGGGAAATCCCAGTACATCATGGGCGCCCTGTATAAGGGCCTCATCGTGGCAGGGGTGCTGGCCGCCATCGCCTTTTATCCCCTGGCCAACAAATTCATGGCGGGCGTGGCCGCCAAGGCCGTGAAGGAGGGAGCCGCGGGTTATATGATCCCGCCCTTTAACGTCTTCCTGCTGGCGGTTATCGGCGTGGTGCTTACCGGTCTCATCGTGGCCATCACCGAGTACTTCACCTCCAAGAGCTTTGCCCCGGTGAAGTCCATCGCCCTGGCCTCCACCACCGGCCACGGCACCAATGTCATCCAGGGCCTGGCGATTTCCATGAAGTCCACGGCTCTGCCCGTGTTGGTGATCGTGGCGGCCATCCTGGCGGCCTTCCACCTGGGCGGCGGTATGGAAAGTGCCGGCACCGGACTTTATGCCATCGCGCTCACCGCGGTGGCCATGCTCTCCATGACCGGCATCGTGGTGGCCATTGACTCCTACGGCCCCATCACCGACAACGCCGGCGGCATCGCCGAAATGGCCGAACTGCCGGATGAGATCCGCAACATCACCGATCCCCTGGACGCGGTGGGCAACACCACCAAGGCCGTCACCAAGGGTTACGCCATCGGCTCCGCGGCTCTGGCCGCCCTGGTGCTCTTTGCCGAGTATTCCCGGTCTTTCCCCGGCGTCATGAGCTTCGAGCTGTCCGATCCCCGGGTGATAGCCGGCCTGTTCATCGGCGGCCTGCTGCCTTACTTATTCGGCGCTCTGTGCATGGAGGCCGTGGGTAAGGCCGCCGGCGGCGTGGTGGAAGAAGTGCGGCGCCAGTTCCGGGAAATCCCCGGCATCATGGAAGGCACCAGCAAACCCCAATACGGCACCTGCGTGGACATCGTCACCAAGGGCGCCCTGCGCCAGATGATGGTTCCGGCCCTGATCCCGGTGCTGGCTCCGATCATTGTGGGCTTCGCCCCAGGTCTGGGTCCCGTGGCCCTGGGCGGTATGCTCATCGGCGCCATCGTCACCGGCCTGTTCTTGGCCATCTCCATGACCTCCGGCGGCGGCGCCTGGGATAACGCCAAGAAGGCCATCGAAGACGGCCTTTACGGCGGCAAGGGCTCCGACGCCCATAAAGCGGCGGTCACCGGCGACACCGTGGGCGACCCCTACAAGGACACCGCCGGCCCCGCCATGAACCCCATGATCAAGGTGGTCAACATCGTGGCCCTGCTCATCGTGCCTTTGCTGGCCAAGTACGCTGGTTAATCGTTAATTATGAAAGCCGGCTCCTTTCGGGGGGCCGGCTTTTTTTTTGAGGCCTCATCGTCTCGGCAACCAGGAAAAAAGTATGTTAATATGAAAGCGTTTTGGTGGCACAGGCTTCCAGCCTGTGCAGCACAGGCCGGAGGCCTGTGCCACTAAGGGTTTTTGATTTGGTCGATATTCTGCTTCTTAAGGTTAGTGGGGAGAGGATTGCATGGACAGTTGGAAGAATCAGCTTTTTTTCGGGGACAACCTGGAGATTCTCCGGGGCAACCACATCCCGGTGGGCTCGGTGGACCTGATTTACCTGGACCCGCCCTTCAACTCCAACGCCACCTACAACATCCTCTTCGCCGAAAAGAGCGGGGAGAAGTCCGCGGCCCAGATCACCGCCTTCGAGGACACCTGGCAATGGGGGAAGGAGGCGGCGGCGGCCTACGACGACGTGGTGCGGGGTGACCGCCCGCGGCTGGCGGAGCTGCTCCGGTCCTTGCGGGCCTTCCTGGGCCAGAACGACATGATGGCCTACTTGAGCATGATGGCGGCGCGCCTGACGGAGCTGCACCGGGTCCTGAAACCCACCGGGAGCTTGTATCTGCATTGCGATCCAACGGCGAGTCATTATATCAAGCTCCTCTTAGACGCAATTTTTAGCCCAAAGAATTTTAGAAATGAAATAATTTGGAAGAGAACAAGTGCTCACAGCAGCGCCAAACGACTGGGACCAATTCATGATACAATTTTTTATTATACAAAAACTGAGTCTTTTTTATGGAATCCTCTCTATACCGAACATGGTGATAGATATCTTAAATCTCATTATACACATACAAATTCCGATGGAAGAATATGGAGAGCAGACAACCTTACTGCTATGGGAATTAGACACGGTTCATCGGGGAACCCTTGGCGAGGATTTGATGTAACTGCCAAAGGCAACCATTGGAAATTCACCATTGCAAATTTAGAGATGCTAGATGCCGAAGGTAGAATATATTGGCCCCCAAAAGGCGGTTGGCCTGCATATAAGCGGTATTTAGATGAGGTAAAAGGTATACCCCTACAAGATTTATGGGATGATATTCCACCTATAAATGCTGTTGCCAAAGAGCGTCTGGGCTACCCTACCCAGAAGCCCGAGGCTCTGTTGGAGCGCATCATCATGACCTCCAGCAACGAAGGCGACCTCGTCCTGGATCCCTTCTGCGGCTGCGGCACCACCATCACCGTGGCCGAGCACTTGCAGCGCCGCTGGATCGGGATCGACATCACCCATCTGGCCATCACCCTCATCAAGAAGCGCCTGCATGACTCCTTCGGGGAGGAATTGGCCCCTTATGAGGTGGTGGGCGAACCCGTGGACGCCAAGGGCGCCGAGGCCCTGGCGGAGACCAATCGCCACCAGTTCGAGTGGTGGGCCTTGGGCCTTATCGACGCGGCCCCGGCCCAGGACAAGAGGAAGGGGGCGGACCGGGGCGTGGACGGGGTCCTCTATTTCCAGGAAAAGGACGACGGGCCGTATCAAAAGATCATTGTCCAGGTGAAAAGCGGCCACGTCAACGCCGCCATGGTGCGCGACCTGAAAGGGGTGCTCCCCCGTGAGAAGGCGGCCCTGGGCTGCCTCCTGACTTTGAAGCCCCCCACCCGGCCCATGAAAGAGGAGGCCGCAGCCGCGGGTTTCTATGTGCCGGAGCATTTTCCGGAGTTGCGCTTTCCACGGCTGCAAATCCTCACCATCGCTGAACTGTTCGCCGGCAGGCAGTTGGAATACCCCCGCTGGGTGCCTCCCAAAACCTTCAAAAAGGCGGCCCGCCGCCGCAAAGGCCCGACTCCAGAGCAACAACAAAATGAGTTTGATTTGTAGGGGCGCACCCATGGGCGCGCCCTTAATTAGGGCGGGCACGCAGGTCCGGCTCTGCGTCTTGGCGCGCGCCACTGATAAAAGGCGCTATGGGCAATTCCCAACGGAAAATTATTTGAACCGCCAAGAGCCGAAAATCGAAAACCGAAAACCCCATACTGCGGAATGGCCCTTTCTTCTGGGGCTGATCCTCATGGGGCTGGTGCTATTTTGCTACCGGCTGGGGGTCCCGGGGCTGATGGATCCGGACGAGGGCCGTTATGCAGAAATTGCCCGGGAGATCTTGCTGCTCCGGGATTGGCTCATTCCCCACCTGAACCTTTTCCCCTACCTGGAAAAGCCGCCCCTGGTCTACTGGCTCACCGCGGCCAGTTTCAAGGTTCTGGGTTATACCGAGTTGGCAGCCCGGTTGCCGTCGGCCGCCGCCGCCCTGGGGGGCCTGTTACTGGCCTACGGATTGGCCCGGACCCTGTGGGGGACGGTGCCAGCCTTTATGGGCGCCACGGTCCTGGCTACCTGCTCCGGCTACGTGGTCTTGGGAAGGCTCCTCACCCTGGACATGACCTTTGCTTTTCTGCTCAATCTGGCCATCGGCCTGGGTTACCTGGCGATTCGCCGGGAGCAGTCCCGGCTGTGGCCCTGGGCTTACGGGGCCCTGGGTCTGGCGGTGCTCAGCAAAGGCCCGGTGGCCCTGCTCCTGGCCGGCCTCATCTGGGGGCTCTGGGTGTTTTTAAATCCAGCCCCACCCCAACCCTCCCCCATCAAGGGAGGGAGAGTTATAGCAAGGATATCTTCACGGCTGCCAGCACTATATCAGTGGGGAACCTGGCAGCCGCTAGTCCAGCCCTGGAGCTGGCTCCTCCTGGCGGGCCTCAGCCTGCCGTGGTTCGTCTACGTGCAATGGCGCTATCCGGCATTTTTTCACTATTTCATCCTGGAGCATCATTTCGGCCGCTTCCTGACCCCAGCCTTCCACCCGGAGCCCGTTTATTATTACGGGCCGGTGTTGCTGGGGCTGCTGGTCCCCTGGAGCTTCCTCCTGCCCTGGGCCTGTTTCTGCCGCCCGCGGGACCCGGACCGAATCTTTCTGATGATTTGGGCAGGGGTGGTGGTGGTCTTCTTTTCCCTCTCCCGGGGGAAGCTGGCCCCCTACATTTTACCGGCCTTGCTGCCCCTGGCCCTGCTCCTGGGGCGGGGTCTGGAGGATATGGCGGGCGGGAGCCAGGACGGGCGGAAAGATCTGGGTTTCCGCGCCAGCCTGTGGGGTTGGGCTGCCGCGGGGGCGATCCTGTTTTCTCTGCTTTACTTTTCGAACCTGGACCAGGTCTGGTCGCGCCTCGACCTCTCGCGGCCATATTTGTTAGTGGTGGCCGCGGTTTTCACCCTGACCCCTATTTTAGCTCTGCTGGACCGGCGCCGGGTCCTCCTGTTTTTGGGAGCCGGGGCCCTGATCTTTAGCATCCTCATGCCGATGGGGATGGAGCGCTTGAGCCGACCGCGTTCGCCCAGGGAGATGGGACGCCTGCTTAACTCCCTTTGGCAGCCGCACGCCGCCCTGGTGGGAGTGTACCTCTATTCCCAGGGCCTCTCCTTCTATAGCGGCCAGGTCTTCCATCTCCTGGAGTCCCCGACTGAGCTGGATTTCGGCCGCAAGTTGGCCCCGGAGCAAGAGCGCACCTTATACTTTGCCGGGGTCAGCGATCTGGCGAAATTTGCCCAAAACCGCCCCCTGGTCTTCTTATATGTGAAGGAGCGGCACCTGGAGGGTCTGAAAACAGAGTTGCCGGGGAAGCTCCGGCTCCTGGCCCGTCAAGGGGATTGCCTTTTGCTGGTCTATGAGGGAAAATAGAGAGCGGTGAGCTGCAGGGGCGACCGTGGCACAGGCTTCCAGCCTGTGATCGGGTCGCCCGGTGAACAGGAAGCAGTGATCGCCTTACCAAGCAAGCTGGGCGCAGGCTGAACTAGCCTGAGCTTCCAGGACGAAGAGCACCCCGGATTATCCGCCAACCCATGCCTTTAATTATCTACCGCTATCTCCTTATGGAAATCCTGCCGCCCTTTGGGGTGGGCCTGCTGGCCTTCACCGCCATCGTCTTTCTGGGCCGCTTGATGAAGATTACCCAGATGATCGTGGTGAAAGGAGTGGGCTTGGTGGAAGTTTTACAGACCTGCCTCTATCTGCTCCCCTATCTGCTGGTCTTCACCCTGCCGATGGCGGCCACGGTGGGGATTTTGCTGTCGCTGACGCGCCTCAGCGTGGATCGGGAGGTGATGGCCTTGAAGACCGCGGGGATGAGTTTCGCGCAACTGTTGCCGCCCATCCTGGGCTTTTCTCTGGCGGCGGCGGGCATCACCCTGATGCTCACGGTCTTCGGCAGCCCCTGGGGTCAGCAGGCCACCCGGGACCTCCTGAATAACGTGGCCAAAAAACGGGCCGACCTGGGTCTCCAGGAACAGGTGTTTAATACGGATTTTCAAGGGCTGATGCTTTTCGCCAACCGGGTCTCTTCCCAGGCGGGGGGGCTGGAAGGCATCTTCGTTTACGACTTCCGGGACCAGGAAAATCCCAACACGGTTTATGCCCAGTCAGGACAGTTGAGCTACGATGAGGGCCAGGAGACCATGATGATGGAGCTAACCGACGGCTATGTGTTCCGCTGGGGCAAGGAGGAAAAGGGTCCGGATAGCTGGCAAGTGGTGGATTTTAAGAGCTACCGGCTGCCCTTGCAGCTCTTCAGTTTTGGCTTAAAAGGAGGCGGCAGGTCCGAGTCCGAGATGTCGTTGGGGGAACTGTGGTCCAGGCTCTCCAGGGAGCAGGCGGGCACGGACCCTTATAACCGGGCGGTGGTGGAGCTGAACCAGCGCTTCGCCATGCCGGTGGGGGCCCTGATCCTTTGCCTGATCGCCATGCCCCTGGGGTTAAGCCACCGGCATCAGGGCCGGACCTGGGGGTTGATTGTGGGACTGGTCCTGTTTCTGGTGTACTACATCGTCTTCACCGCCTCCTGGCGCCTGGCGGTCAGCTTTAAGATCAACCCTGCCCTGGCCCCCTGGACCTCCGATTTCCTGTTTATCTGGGTGGCGCTTTTTCTTTGGTACCGCAGCGTGAAAGAGCTGCCCCTGTTGCCGGACGCCTTGAAATGGCATGGGTTTTTAAAAGCATGAAAGGTATCTTTCCGGTAATTAATGATTACCCCAACATCGCCAGGATTTCTTCGGTCTTTTCCCTGAGCAAGACCGGATCCCCCCGGGTTTCCACATTGAGGCGCAGTACCGGCTCGGTGTTGGAGGGGCGCAGATTAAAGCGCCAGTTGGGAAACTCCAGGCTGAGGCCGTCGGTGCGCTCCTCCTTTAGGGCGCCAGGGCCGTAGAAGTCCTCCACCCGCCGCAGGGCCGCTTCCGGGTCCGGGAGACGGCGGTTGATCTCGCCGCTTACCGGGAAGCGGGCCAGGCGCTCCGCCACCAGGGCCGACAAAGGCCGGCCGCTGCGGCTCAAAAACTCCAGCACCAGCAGCCAGGGGATCATGCCGCTGTCGCAGTAGGCGAAATCCCGGAAATAGTGGTGCCCGGACATCTCCCCGCCGTATAAGGCGTTCTCCAGGCGCATGCGCTCCTTGATGAAGGCATGACCGGTCTTGCTCTGGATGGGTCGTCCGCCGGCGGCCAATACCTGCTCCACGGTGTTCCAGGTGAGCCTGGGGTCGTGAATTACCGCGGCCCCGGGGTGGCGGGCCAGGAGGGTTTGGGCCAGGAAGCCCACGATATAGTAGCTCTCGATGAAGTCCCCCTGCTCATCGAAGAAAAAACAGCGGTCGAAGTCGCCGTCCCAGGCCAGCCCCAGATCGGCCCGATGCAGGCGCACTGCGGCGCTGGTGGCCTGGCGGTTCTCCGGCAAAAGTGGATTGGGGACCCCGTGGGGAAAGCTGGGGTCCGGCTCGTGGTTGATTTTGATGAATCTGAAGGGCAGGTGTTTCTCCAGCCGGTCCAGCACCGGGCCGGCGCAGCCGTTGCCGGCGTTGACCACCACCTTGAGGGGCCTAAGGAGGGACAGGTCCACGTAGCTGAGCAGGTGGGCGACGTAAGCCTGGAAGGCCTCGGTGGGCACCAGGGCGCCCCGGATTCGAGGGGGCTCGGGCAGGAATTCGCCGGCTGCGGCCAGGGCCTCCAGGTCCCTGAGGCCGGAGTCGCCGCTCAGGGGGCGGGCTTGCTCCCGAACAAACTTCATGCCGTTATAGTCCGGGGGGTTGTGGCTGGCGGTGATCATGAGGCCACCGTCCAGTTCCAGGTGGGCGGTGTAGAAATAAACCTGCTCGGTGCCGCACAATCCCAGGTCCAGAATTTCCACCCCGCGGTCGCTGAGCCCGGCGCTCAGGGCCCGGGCCAGAGGCAGGCTAGAGGCGCGCACGTCCCGGCCCAGGGCCACTCGGGATGGGTGCAGGAAGGCGGCGTAGGCCCGGCCGATCCGGTAGGCCAGATCTTCATCGAGTTCCTCCGGGACCCGCCCGCGAACGTCGTAGGCCTTGAAGCAGCTAAGCTTTCCCATAACTTACAAATAATTCTTAATATTTTAACAAAAAAAGGGAAATGGCGTTATCCTCAGTAGTGTCCGGCAAGGGTTTTGCTATAGGGCAGGCAGTAGAAATCTGTTTGATCTTAGACATGCCCAATAGATAATCATTTCATGGAATTTACAATCTTTTTCCCTCTCCCCTCACAGGGGAGAGGGGATTTGGTTGCATCGGTATAATATGTTGATATCGTTGAAATTACAATGGCCTAGGGGTTTAACGCGAGAAATCATAAGCTTCTTCATGCAATTTTATTGCCGGACACTATTGCGTTATCCTTGCTTGTAACAAAGTAACCTCTCCATCCGAGAATATGCGGCAGCCGCTTCACTCGCGGACAGAAAAGTTTTTGAGGACCTGACTCGCCGAGTTTAATCCCGGAAAGGTTTTTTGAGGGGCACATGGTCTTCTAGGAGCCAAGATAGCACAAATTTCCAGGTTTTGATAGGATGAGAGGCAAATGCCGCGATCACCGGGTAACTGCAAGAGCGCATCCTCAGACCAGATGGCGGTGGAGGTGGGTTATCAGCAATCTCTCCTCTCTTAAGGGCGCCAGGATCCTGATTACGGGGGGCGCAGGCATGATTGGCAGCACCATCGCCCACCTGGCGGTGCAACATGGGGCCCGGGTTACCATCCTGGATGCGATGTTGCCGGCTTATGGGGGAAATCTCTTTAATCTTCACGGGATTTTCGATGCCATCAAATTCGTCCAGGGCGATATCCGGGATCTGTCGTTGGGCCAAAGCCTGGTGGAGGAAACCGATTACCTCTTCAACCTGGCCGGACAGGTGAGCTATGTGGACAGCAACACCGACCCGTTTCTGGACCTGGATATCAACTGCAAAGGGCACCTGCAGATGCTGGAGGCCTGTCGCCAGGTTGGCGCCAAGGCCCGGTTGGTCTTCGCCAGTTCGAGATTCGTCTATGGGAGGATCGATTACAACCCGGTGGACGAGGGCCATCCTTTCAATTGTCTGAGCATTTACGGCATCCATAAACTGGCGGGGGAAAAGTATTATCGCTTCTATCATGAAGCCTATGGCCTGGATACGGTGAGCGTGCGCATCGCCAATCCTTACGGTCCCAGGCAGCAGATGAAACACAGCAAATACGGGATCGTCAACTGGTTCATCCGCCTGGCCCTGGAAGGGCGGCCCCTGACGATTTACGGCGAGGGGCGGCAGACCCGGGATTATATCTTTGTGGAGGACCTGGCGGAGGCCATGCTGGCCTTGGCCCTGGCTCCCGGAACCGCAGGCCAGGTTTATAACCTGGGCTCCGCCACGTCCACGCCGTTTATCGAAATGGCGCACCTGGTGGCCGAAGCCGTGCCCGGCACTCAGGTGCGCCAGGTGGAGTGGCCGGCGGACCGCTACTTCGTGGAAACCGGGGACTACGTTAGCGACATTGGCAAGATCGCGGCAGCCATCGGCTGGCGGCCCCGGGCCTCCCTCAAGGAAGGGATCTCCCGGACCGCGGAATATTACCGTAAGTATCGGGACAAATACTGGGGAGCGAGTTTTTTTTAAAAGGCGAATTTGCGAAAAATTCCCCTGAACAGCCAGGGTTCAAGGTTGTGGTTCGGCCGCGACGGTTGCCAATAACTCTTGGAACAACTCAGGCGAGTAAGGTAAAATAATCCTTACGGCATATTCAGATCTTGCGGGCAGTTATCACCTCCGGAGCAGATGAGACCTTAAGATGCAAGATTCGGCAGACAAGGAGGCCGCGGCCCGGATGGACGCCAGGGCCGAAGGCTGGAAGGGCATAATTCTGGCCGGCGGGGCCGGAAAGCGGCTCTACCCCATCACCAAGGTGGTAAGTAAACAGCTCCTGCCGGTCTATGACAAGCCCATGATCTATTATCCGCTGTCAGTCTTGATGCTGGCAGGCATCCGCCGGATTCTGGTCATCTCCACCCCGGAGGATCTTCCCAGGTTCCGGAACCTTTTGGGAGACGGCTCCCAACTGGGCTTGCAATTCGCCTATGCCGAACAGCCCCGGCCCGAAGGCCTGGCCCAGGCCTTCATCATCGGCCGGGACTTTATCGGCCGGGACCGGGTATGCCTGGTCCTGGGGGATAATATTTTTTATGGACACGGTTTTCAGGAGATTTTAGGCAGGGCCGTAAGTCTGGTGTCGGGCGGGGTCATCTTCGGTTACTGGGTGAAGGATCCGGAAAGATACGGGGTCGTGGAGTTTGATGATTGCCACCGCGTCATCGAGTTGGTGGAGAAGCCTGCCAAACCCAGGTCGAACTTTGCGGTTCCCGGTCTCTATTTTTACGATAATGGCGTGGTGGAGATCGCTGCCGGCCTCAAACCCTCACCCCGGGGGGAACTGGAGATCACCGATATCAATAGAGAATACCTGAGAAGAGGGTCCCTGCGGGTGGAGATCCTGGGAAGAGGATTCGCCTGGTTGGATACCGGCACTCACGAATCGCTTCTGGAGGCGTCCACCTTCATCGAAACCATCGAGAAGCGGCAGGGCCTAAAGATTTCCTGCATCGAAGAGATCGCCTACCGGAAGAGATATATAGACGAAAGGCAACTGCGGGCCCTGGCCCAACCGTTGCGGAAGAACGGCTATGGCCAGTACTTGTTGAGGGTGCTGGACCAGGCGACTTAATATTGGTAAGAAGATGACTGCTGAAAACCCCGTTCCGATAACCGGCCTAATCCTGGCGGGCGGCCTGGGCACCCGTTTCTGGCCCCTGAGCCGCTCCCAATATCCCAAGCAGGTGCTACGCCTGCTGGGGTCGGAGTCCATGATTCAGGCGACCATCGAGCGCTTGCTGCCTCGCATTCCCGCGGAACGCCTGGTGGTGGTGACCAATACCGCCCAGGCGGAGGTCATCAGTCTGGAGCTGCGCCGCAAAGGTTGGCAAGACATCAGGATCATCCTGGAGCCGGAAGGGAAAAACACTGCGCCCGCGGTGGGCCTGGCCGCGGTCTTGCTGGGGGCCGCAGAACCCACCGGCCTGCTGGCGGTCTTTCCGGCGGACCACTTTATCGGCGATCAGGCGAGTCTGTTGGCGGTTTTGGACCGGGGCGCGGAATGGGCCGCCGCCGGCTATCTGGTGACCTTCGGCATCCCCCCCAGCCACCCGGAAACCGGCTATGGCTATATAAAGCAAGGGCCTCCCCTGGACCCCGCCGGAACCGGGTTTCAGGCCGCCCGCTTCATTGAAAAACCGGATGCCTCCCAGGCCCGGGCCTTTCTGGACGAAGGCGGCTATTACTGGAACAGCGGCATCTTCCTGTTCCGCCGGGATTCTTTGCTGGAGGCATTTAAGCGCTACTTGCCGGAAGTTTACCAGGGGTTGGCCCGTATCCAGCAGGGAAAGGCGGGCCCTGATTTCCTGGCGGAGGTTTACCGGGATTTCCCCAACATCTCCCTGGATCACGGTATTATGGAGCATGCCGCCCGGGTGGCCGTGGTGCCGGTGGAGATGGGCTGGAACGACGTGGGCACCTGGGGAGCCTTGCAGGAGATCTTTCCCCGGGACGCCCAGGGGAACGTTCTCCTGGGCCGGACCCTGGACCGCGGCAGCAAGGGCTGCACCTTTTTCGCCCAGGGTCGTCTGGTGGCCACCATCGGCCTGGAGAACATCATCGTGGTGGATACCCAAGACGCCACCCTGGTATGCCATAGGGAACGGGTCCAGGAAGTGAAGGACCTGGTGGCGGAGTTGCACCGCCGGCAGATGGCGGAGTCGGTGCAGCACCCCACGGTGCAGCGCCCCTGGGGGCATTACACCGTGATGGACGAGGGCCCGGGGTATAAAGTCAAGCAGATCGAGGTGGCGCCGGGCGGCCGCCTCAGCCTGCAAAGCCACCAGCACCGGGCGGAACATTGGGTGGTGGTGCAGGGTACCGCCAGGGTGACCATCGCCGCGGACACCACGTCGGTGGCCAGCAACCAGAGTGTTTTCATCCCCGCAAAAACCGCACACCGCCTGGAAAACCAGGAGAGCCAGCCCCTGCGCATCATCGAAGTGCAGACCGGCTCCTATCTCGGCGAGGACGATATCCAGCGCCTGGACGACGATTACCGCCGCGTTTAGCGCCGGATCCTCAGGATTTCTGGAACCTCTATCCTGAAAAGTTCCTTAGGTTGTAGGGGGCGTACCCAGGTGTGCGTCCACTGGCGCCGCCCCCGGTTGTCACGCACCGCCACCCTTGGGCAGGATCAGCCATGGTCCTGCCTTGATTATTTTCCCCGCCTTTTTTGTGGACGAAATAATCTCGCGCCGGAATCCGGAGCTAACCGGGTTTTAATCTATGAAGTCACTGGTAGGTGACTTGAAATTCTCAAAAACGACAGAGGAGATGGATGTATGAAACTTTTTGGCAAGAGATCGTTGCTGCTGGCTTTGACCCTGGTGTTGGCTGTCGGCCTGGCGGCAGTCGTCTGGGCCGAGGCTCCCAAGGGGATGCCCCAGGGACCGGGACCCATGATGATGTGGCATGGCCACCAATGCCACCATGGACACATGAATCTGACCCCGGACCAGGCGGCTAAACTCTTCGACGTCAAAGAAAAATTCCGCACCGACACCTCGGCGCTGCGCAAGCAGTTATTTGTGGGGAAGGCGGAATTGGCGGCCTTGTGGAAGGCTGAGACCCCTGATGGGAATGCCATCGTGGCCAAGGTTAAGGAACTCAGTCCCCTGAAGGAACAGCTGATGGAGAAGAGGGTGCTCTTCCGCCTGCAAGTTCGCAATATCGTCCCCAAGGCCCCCATGAAGACGGGGATGGGTGAGGGTAGCGGTATGGGCTCCATGGCCATGGGCCCCGGGTCGCCGACGGCTGCCGAAGAATAGCGGGACCAGTTAACCCTAGGAGCTGAAGGGCCAGACCGGCCCTTCAGCAACACCTTCCGTCGATCTCCATCTCTCCCTGGCTGTAGGCTGCCTGATTCCTCTACCTCGCCCCTGGCCCTCTCATCCCACCTCACAATTTTGCCCAGGCGCTCCCTCAAATCCTTGAAAAATTGCCGGAATTACCGTAAAATTAAAAAAGAAAATCACCGAGAGGATTTTTAGACACCTGAGGACCATGGCAGTCCTGCCTATACGTAAATTACCCGACGCGATGCTACGGCAGCCGGCCCGGGAGATCAACGGGATCAACGACGAGCTGCAGGGTCTCATCGATGATATGGCCGAAACCATGTACGCCGCCCCGGGCCTGGGGCTGGCCGCCAACCAGGTGGGGGCCTTGCGCCGCCTCATCGTCTTCGACGTGACCCACCGGGATGGCGCGGCCAGGGACCTCAAGGTGCTCATCAATCCCTGCATTACCCACGCGGAAGGAGAGCTTACCCGCGAGGAAGGCTGCCTCTCGGTGGCGGACTTTAGCGCCGAGGTGCGGCGCCACGCCCGGGTGAGCGTGGAGGGCCTGGACCGGGAAGGAAAACCCGTAACCATTACCGGGGAGGGATTGCTGGCGGTGGTGCTCCAGCACGAAGTGGATCACCTGGACGGCATCCTCTTCATTGACCGCATCAGCCGGCTGAAGCGGAGCATCTATTTAAGGCGGCTCAAGAAACAGGCGGCGGCCAGGTGAAGCACGGCCCCTGGCGTTTAATCTTCATGGGCACCCCCCAGTTCGCCCTGCCTTCCCTGGAAGCCTTGATCTCCCATGGGGAGGAGGTGCTGGCGGTGATTACCCAACCGGACCGGCCCCGAGGGCGGGGGCAGCGAGTTACCCCGTCGCCGGTGAAGGAGTTGGCCCTCTCCTGGAAGCTGCCGGTGCTGCAGCCCCGGAGTCTCAAGGACCCCTCCCTGGCGCAGCAACTTACGGCATTGGGGCCGGAGCTGATAATCGTGGTGGCTTACGGGCGTCTGCTGACCCATGAGCTTCTGGCCGTGCCGGCGCTGAGTTTCCTCAACGTCCACGCCTCCCTCCTGCCCGCCTATCGAGGCGCCGCCCCCATCAATTGGGCCTTGATCCGGGGGGAGCGGGAGACCGGGGTGACCATTCAGTGGATGGTTCACGAATTGGATGCGGGGCCCATCTTTCTCCAGGAGCGGGTCCCGGTCATGGAAGACGACAATTTTGGCGCCCTGTCCGGGAAGCTGGCGGAGAGGGGCGCGGTCCTGCTGGTGCAGGCCCTGGAGAGGCTGCGCCGGGGTGAGGCCGTCAAAGAGCCCCAGCCCCAGGAAGGGGTTACCTATGCCCCGCCCCTCTCCCGGGAGATGCGCCGCCTCAACTGGCAATTGCCGGCCCGGGAAGTGGCCGGCTGGATCCGGGGGCTCGATCCGTCTCCCGGGGCCTATGCCCTGTGGCGGGGAGAGGTCTTGAAACTGTTTGGCGCCAGGGTGAAGAAATCGGCGGGGGGAGCCGCGGCCCCAGGCACAGTTTTGGGGCTGAGCTCCCGGGGGCTGGAAATCGCCTGCGGCCAGGGCAGCGTCCTGGTGCAGGAACTGCAACTGGCCGGACATAAACGCCTGACGGCTCCTGAATTCCTGCGGGGCCATCCTTTGCTCAAACAGGTCTTGGACTGAGGCGCGGCAAGATGGAAGAACCGGTTAAAATCCTGAACGGCGGCAATTCCCTCCGGCCCCAGAAACGCATCTTCCTGGGATTGCTGGTCGTCACCTGCCTGCTGTTCACCATTCTGTTGGGGGTGCTGTGGTACGTGCCCTATGTGGGGCTCAGCAACCTCAATCCCCATCTGCCCTTGATCTTGGGGGTGTTTTTCGCGGCGCTGCTGCTCCTCCTGGTGGGCGGCCTGCTGCTGCTGGCCCTGACGGTGCTGTTGGGCCGGGACCTGTTTTTTTCCCGGAAACTCCGGGGCGCGGTCATCAAACTGCTGCTGCCCCTGATGAGCGTGGTGGGCAAACTCTGCGGCGTCTCCAAGGACCAGGTGCGCCGCTCTTTCATCGAGATCAACAACCAACTGGTGCTGGCCCAGCACTCCCGCGCCACCCCGGACAAGCTGCTGTTGCTCATGCCCCACTGCCTGCAGTTCCATGAATGTAAGTTCCGCATCACCGGCAACACCTTGCACTGCCAACGCTGCGGCAAATGCCCCATCAAAGGGCTGGCGGAACTCTCGGAGAAGTACGGGGTGGGGCTGGCGGTGGCCACCGGCGGCACCCTGGCCCGGCGCATCATCGTGGAGCGGCGGCCACGGCTGATCATCGCGGTGGCCTGTGAGCGGGACCTGAGCAGCGGCATCCAGGACAGCTACCCGCTGCCGGTCTTCGGGGTGCTCAACTCCCGTCCCCAGGGCCCCTGCTATGATACCCTGGTGGACCTGGAGAAGGTGGAAGAGGCCCTGAAGACCTTCCTGCTGCCTGGCGCGGCGCCGTCCGGCGGCTCAGAGAATGGCGCCAGAGATGAGAAAGGCGCTATAGGATGATATCTCCTTAATCAGAGCATTAACTAGATTGCATTTTAATCGAGTAGCCGCAAGCCTTGGCTGGCGCAGGCTAAAGCCTGCGCCTACAGTTAATAATGTAGGGTGCGCACTGCGCACCGATTGGGCACTGCCCACCAACTCCTTAAAATTCTATAGTCCCTTCTTTATCCCCTCTCCCCCGCCGTAGGGGCGGGGTTTCCCCGCCCGGGCGGCGAGACGCCGCCCCTACCGGCGAGGAGAGGCCGTGTTTGGCCCGGGCGATAATTAAGGGATAGGAATAATCGTGATGTCTAAGCTGGGCTCCATAAAAACCGCTCGGAAGCTTTTAAAGAAGCATGAGCTTTCCGAACTGCGGGCTGCTATCAACTACATAAATGCCTTTTCCGGAAAGCGGTTTGTTCTAAAAATTGGTGGTTCTATCTTAGATGACTTGAGCCTTTTACCTTCACTTATTGAAGATGTAATTTTTTTGAAGAAAGTGGGGATAGATGTGGTCCTGGTTCATGGAGGCGGCTGCCATCTTAACCAGGCCATGAAAGAAAAAAATCTAAAAATTAATAAGATTCGGGGATTGCGGGTAACCTCTGCGGAAGTGCTGGAATTGGCTGCCAGGGTTTTCGCCGAAGTTAGCCGAAAAATAAAGACTGAGATTGAAAGGCGTGGATACCGTTCCATAATCTTTGGGCGGGAGACCGGCCTGGTAAAATCGGAGCCGATAGATTCGCGGGAATTAGGTTTTGTGGGGGTTCCACGGGCCGTTGAGGTTTCATTATTAGATAACCTGGCTGATAAGGTTATCCCCATAGTCTCCTCGGTGACCGCCGGGAACAGGGCTGGTGATCTGGGCTTTAATGTTAATGCTGACGACGTTGCCGGCATCCTCGCCTCCAGCATCGGTGCGGAAAAACTGATCCTGATGACCGACGTGGAAGGCGTTTTGGATGAAAACGGCTCGCTGCTCTCGACCCTGAGCATAAGTCAAGTTGAGGCCCTGATCGCCAAGAAGATAATTCATGGAGGCATGATACCCAAGGTGGAAACCTGTCTTAAGGCCTTAAAAGGTGGAGTGCAAAAGTGTCATATTGTCAAAGGCAGTAGTCACTCTTTTATTGATGAGATTTTAACGGATGCAGGGGTGGGGACGGAATTCGTCCGGGATGACTTAGCTAAGGAAGCCGGCAGGTAAGCACCTGCTAATCCCGACGTATCCCGTATTTTTCAAGAAGACCACGATCCTCGCCCCCGAGCGCGGTTGTTCACAAGCCTGGCTTTTTATTGTTTAAATTGCAAAATTCCCCCGGCATGATTAAAATGACTTTAGAATTTACCTAGGAGAAAATCCCATGGAAGCAAGCCAGTCCCACCTGGATCAGATTTTGGATGAAATAGCCTCCTTGTCTTTGGAAGATCAGGAACTGCTGTTAAATATTGTAAAAAATCGCCATATCGAGAAAAAACGGGAACAGATTTTAAGGGATTCCCAGGAAACCATGCGCGCCTATAAAAAAGGCCTGGCTAAAAAGGGGACGGTAGATGATTTAATGAAGGACTTGGAAAGTGATTAAGCTGGTCTGGCATAAAAGCTTTATTAGGGCTTTTAAGAAAACCTGTAAGAAAAATCCCGAAATAAAAGATAACTTGCTCAAAGCTCTCGAATTATTTGTTAATAACCCATATCATCCCATTCTTGGCACGCATAAGCTCTCCGGAAAGTTGAAAGGCCATTATGCCTTCAGTTTAGGATACGATTGCCGGGTGGTAGTTAAATTTATCGATCAAGGGGAAGTTGCTTTAATCTCAATAGGGAAGCACGAAGAAGTCTATTGAACAAAAACCTGGCGGAGGCGGAGGGATGAAGCCGCAGGAGATTTTAAAGCTCCTTGGCCGGCATCGGGACGAACTCAAGGAATATGGAGTGGAAAGCCTGGCCCTCTTCGGCTCGGTGAGCCGGGAAGAGGAAACGGCGTAAAGCGATATCGATATCCTGCTGGAGTTTTCCCGGCCGGTGGGAATGTTGGCCTTTCTACGTTTGCAGCATCGGCTGACGGAGATTCTGGGGAGACGGTTCGATCTGGTCACCCCCAAGGGCCTGAGGCCTGCCTGGCGGGAACGTATTTTGAACGAGGCCGTCCATGCCGTCCAGAGACTGGAAAATCAGGATAATCGACATCATGCAAGCCATCAAAGAAATTCTGGAATTGACTGAAGGCATGCTGAATGAACAATTTTGAGGTCCCGGTTTTTTTCAGGGTCTCTATTCTTTCAAAACTGCCCGTATCGTCATGTTAATAATGGAGTGGAAAAGAGATTAAAATCCCCCTCACCCTGACCCCTTCCCCTCGCCGGTAGGGGCGGCGTCTCGCCGCCCGGGCGGGGAAACCCCGCCCCTACGGGGGGGAGAGGGGATTAAATGAAACCTCCATAGTTAATCAATTTTTCGCCCTTAGTAATAACGTGCCGCTCTGAGGAAATTTTGCGCAAGAGGCCCAAATCCGAGCAGGGCCGCGGCGCCCGCGCCCTGGCCCTGGACATCCTGGCCGCGGCCTCGCGGCAGCAGGGGAGGTCGGTGGAGGAACTGCTGGCCGCCACCCTCAAACGGCAGCCCCAACTGCTGCGGCCGGAGAGGGCCTTGTTGCTGGAACTGGTCCAGGGGGTGAAGCGCTGGGAACTGAAACTCGACTATTTCATTTCCCAGGTTTCCGCCATGCCGCTGCCGAAACTGCACCCCTTGGTCCTTTTGATCCTGCGCCTGGCCGCTTATCAGATCCTGATGCTGGACCGGGTGCCGGCCCGGGCCGCGGTTCACCAGGCCGGTCTGGAGGCCAAGGCCCGGCGCTTGCCGCCGGCTTACGGGGGCTTCATCAACGCGGTGTTGCGCCGCCTGGCCGCGGGCGACCTGCCCCCACTACCGGAGCGCCAGGCCGATCTGGTGGCCGCCCTGAGCGTGGAACACTCCCACCCCCCCTGGCTGGTGCGCCGCTGGCTGGAGCGCTGGGGCCTGGAGCAGACCGAAGTCAGGCTAGCCGCCAATAATCGCCTCCCTCCCCTGACCATCCGGGTTAACACCCTGAAGACCGACCCCGAAACCCTCAGGGTCAGGCTTAGCCGGGAAGGGGTGGAAGCCCGGCCCTGCCACTTCTCTCCGGTGGGGCTGCGGCTAAGCGGGCTTAGGGTGCCGCCGCTGGAGCTTCCTTCTTATCAAGGGGGCCAGTGGCTGTTTCAAGATGAGGCGGCGCAACTGGTCAGCATGCTGCTGCCCCCGGCGAGGGGGCGGCTGCTGGAATTGGGCGCCGGCCGGGGAGGCAAGACCACCCATCTGGCCGAGTTGTCCGGCAATGCCGGCCTGATCCTGGCTCTGGAGCTGCACCAGGGGAGGCTCCGGGAACTGCGGGGATCGCTCTCGCGTTGGGGGGCGAGCGCCGTCCAACCCATCCGAGCTGACGCCGCCCGCGTCCTGCCTCTGCGAGATGGAGTTAAAATGGACGCCGCGGTCCTGGACGCCCCGTGCTCCGCCCTGGGCATCCTCAGGCGCCATCCGGAAATCAAGACCCGCCTTAAGGAAGCCGATCTGGCCACCTTTCCGCCCCGGCAGCGGGCCTGGCTGGCGGCCGCGGCCGCGGTCCTGAGACCCGGCGGCCACCTCCTCTATATCACCTGCACCGAGGAGCCTGCCGAAAACCAGGAGTTAATCGAGTCCTTTCTGGGGGCCCACCGGGGGTTTCGCCTAAGCACCGACCCCCAGCTCCTGCCGGCTCCCGCCCGCCACCTGGTGCAGCCGCCGGGGTGGTTCTGCTCCTCAGGCGCCAACGATCTGGATGGTTTTTTCGCGGCGCTCCTCACCAAAAACTAGTGTAAACTTCAACTCTCGTTCCCAAGCTCCTGCTTGGGAACGCAATATTTGACTCAAGCTCCTGCTTGGGTAACATAGCGTAATCAAAAGATATTATCTTGTCGATCAAAGCTGCAAAGCAGGAGCTTTGCCTAAAATTGGGGTTCCCAAGCTGGAGCTTGGGAACCAGAAAAATCTCCCACCCGGGACCCAGTGAGAGTCCTGGGGCGGCGCTCTTGTGCAACTGCTCCCCGGGGGTCGCTTAAATTTTCCCCTGGCCGGGACATCATAAGACTTTTTCTCCGGCTTGCCTTAAGGTATATTCGCTTCATCACCCGCGGTTAATGGGGGGGAAAAAATGGCGGTTCGCTTGGAAATCGGCTGGCGGCCGGAGCTGCCGGACGCGGAAGGGGAGGGGGTGCGTCGCCAGGCGCGGGAGTATTTCGGCCTGGAGATCGACCGGGTTCGGGTGCTGCGGGTCTTGATGCTGGACCTGGACTTGCCTACCGGGGAGCTGGAGGAGGTGCGCCGGGAGGTCTTCACGCACCCCGCCACCCAGACCTCCGGCTTCCGGCCTCTGGCCCAGGCCTTCGACTGGGCGGTGTGGGTGGGCTTCAAGCCAGGGGTGCGGGATAATGCCGGGGCCGTGGCCCGGGAGGCCATTGAGGCCTATCTGGGACGCTCCCTGGCGCCGGCGGAGGCGGTCTATACCTCCAAGCTTTTTCTCTTTTCCGGGGAGAGCCTGGACCGGGGGCGCATGGCCCAGGTGGCCCGGGAACTGCTGGCCAACGAGATGATCCAGGAGTTCCGTCTCTTCTCCCGGCAAGATTGGGACCCGGAAACGGGGGTGGGTATCATACTGCCCCGGGTACAGCTTACGCGCTCCCCGGAGGTGGCGGTGTTCGACCTCAGTTCCCTGGAGACCTTACGGGAGTTGAGCCGCCAGCGCTATCTGGCGCTCAGGGACGCGGACCTGCCCATCATCAGGGATTACTTCCGGCGCCCGGAGGTCCAGGAGCGCCGGGCCGCGGTGGGGTTGGGGCCTCCCACCGACGTGGAGCTGGAGTACCTGGCCCAGGCCCGCAGCGACCATTGCAACCACAACACCTTCCGGGGCCTGTTCCACTTCCGCGACCCGGCCAGCGGGGAACACCTGGTGGTGGACAACCTGTTCAAGACCTGCATCGAGGCGCCCACCCGGGAGATCGCCCGGAAGAAGTCGTGGGTGGTCTCGGTGTTGTGGGACAACGCCGGGGTGGGGCAGCTCGACGACGAATTCTCCTATGTCATCAAAGGGGAGACCCATAACTCTCCCTCCAACCTGGAGGCCTACGGCGGCGCCCTCACGGGAATCGTCGGGGTCTACCGGGACCCCATGGGCACCGGCAAAGGCGCCCGGCTCATCGGGGGGATTTACGGCTTTTGCGTGGGCCCGCGGGATTATCCCGGCCCGTTGCGGCCCCGGCTCCACCCCCGGCGCCTGTTGGATGGGGTTATCGCAGGGGTTAAGGACGGCGGCAACAAGAGTGGCGTACCCACCCTCAACGGGGCCCTCTATTTTGATGAAAGCTACCTGGGCAAATGCCTGGTATTCGTGGGGGCCGTGGGTCTGTTACCCAAACAGCTCAAAGGGGAGCCGGCGGCCAAGAAGGCGGCTCAGCCCGGCGATCTCATCTTTATGTGCGGCGGCCGGGTGGGTAAGGACGGGATCCACGGGGTCACGGCCTCCTCGGAGGTGGCCTCCCCGGGCACCCCGGCGGGTCACGTGCAGATCGGCGACCCTTACACCCAGAAGAACATGCAGGATTTTCTGCAAGAGGCCCGGGACCAGGGGCTCATCACCTTCATCACCGATTGCGGCGGCGGCGGGCTCTCTTCGGCAGTGGGCGAATCGGCCATGATGGCCGGGGGCTGCGAAGTGGACCTTTCACGGGTGCCGTTGAAATATCAGGGTCTCGATCCCTGGGAAATCTGGATTTCCGAGTCCCAGGAGCGCATGGTGGTGGCGGTGCGCCCGGAAAACCAGGCCCACTTTAAGGAGCTGGCCCGCAAACACGCGGTGGAGGCCAGCGTCATCGGCGCCTATAACGATAGTGGAGTCCTGGAGGTGAAGCACCAGGGCCGGGTCTGCGCCTATATGGACCTCTCCTTGCTGGAAGAGGAGTTCCCCCCCTGGGAGTTTGACTGCGAGTGGCAGGCCCCGGCCAACCGTCTCAGCGAGCCGGTGCTGGGGGACCCCGGGGATCACCGGAGGCTGCTGCTGGCCATGCTGGCGCGGCCCAATATCTGCGCCCGGGAGTGGATCATCCGCCAGTATGATCACGAGGTCCAGGGGGGCAGCGTCCTCAAGCCCCTGGTGGGCCGGGGGGTCCAGGTGCCGGGGGACGCCGCGGTGATCCGCCCCAGGCCCCAATCCCCACGGGGCCTGGCCTTGAGCCTGGCACTCAATCCGGCCTACTCGCAAATCGACAGCTACCACATGGTCGCGGTCACCATTGATGAAGCGCTGCGGCGTCTTCTGGCAGTGGGTGGCGTTCTGGAGCATATCGGCGGGGTGGACAACTTCTGCTGGCCCAACGTGGAGTATCACCCGTTGGACAACCCCGACGGCAAGTACAAGGCGGCCCAATTGGTGCGGGCCTGCTGGGCCCTGCGGGACCTGTGCCTGGCTTACGGGATTCCCCTGCTCTCCGGCAAGGACAGCATGTACGTGGACGGCCTGCTGCCCGGGCCCTTCGGGGAGACGCACCGGGTTTCGGGCCTGCCCACCCTGTTTTTTACCGCGGTGAGCGTCCTGCCGGAGATTCGCCGGGCTATGACCCTGGAGTGGAAGAAACCGGGCGACCTCATCTACCTTTTGGGCCACACCCGGGCGGAGTTGGGCGGCTCAGAGTTTTACGAACTTATGGGCTATGTGGGACTGAGCGTCCCGGAGGCCCGGCCACGTGAGTTTCTGGCCTATTACCACCTGCTGGAGCAGGCCGGACGGGAGGAACTGCTGGCTTCCTGCCACGGAGTTTATCGGGGCGGCCTGTTGGTGCACCTGGCCCTGGCCTCCATGGCCGCGGGCCTGGGGGTGCAGGTGGACTTGGGCGGGGTGGCTCCGGAGGCCCCGGATTTCGCCGCCGCTTATGCCGAATCGGCCGGGCGTTTCCTGGTGAGCCTCGACCCATCGCGGCGGAGCCGCTTTGAAGAGCTTTTTAAAGGCCAGCCCGCCTATCTGCTGGGAGAAGTGCGGCAAGATCGGCTGCTTCAAGTAAACCGCGGGGGCCAACTGTTGGAGGCTTCTCTGGAAGACCTCAGCATCGCCTGGCAGCGCCGCTTCGGGAACTTGATTTGAGGGAAATGGGTTTTATGATACAATTAATTGGGGGATCGGAAAATAGATTAAATTCCCCCTCACCCTAACCCTCTCCCCCCCGCCGTAGGGGCGGGGTTTCCCCGCCCGGGCGGCGAGACGCCGCCCCTACCGGCGAGGCGAGAGGGGATAAATAAGAGACCCCATAATCCTCCCATTAATAATTGATGGGCGCCAGCGGGCGGCACGGCTGAATTACTTGCACCTTTATTAATAGGATTTAAAGAAAAGGTACGTAAGGAGGATGCGTGAGATGGATGTACAAGAGATACTAGTGGAAGAATATATTAACCGGATGGAATCGCAAATAAAATAACTAACGGAAAGGAAAGAACATTTTGAAAGTTTAAAACAATGCCATTTTTTTTCCTGAAAAGGAAATAGAAAAGATATTAAATAATATTGATAATGAAATCAATACCTTTAAAAGGAGAGTGAAAATATACGCCTTTAACGATGATAGCGGCGATTTCACCACTTATCTAAAATGGCGATAGAGCCGAGGGCTCTGCGAAAATCCAGGGATTTCCCTGACTAATCAAAGGGTGGCTAAGGCGGGTGTATGACAGTCGAGGGCGGCTGTCCCACCTGGCGCCTCCACCTCGTTAACAGGAAGAAAACCATGCACGCCGAGATGTTGGTCCTGCGGTTCAACCGGGAGGTGGTGGATCAACCCATCATCTATCGGCTGGTTAAAGACTTTGATCTGGAATTCAATCTGCTGAAGGCCACCATCTACCCCCAAAAAGAGGGGGTGATGGTCATGGAGCTTCGGGGCCATCCCCAGAACTTCCGCCGGGGTCTCAAGTATCTTCGGGATTCCGGAGTCCAGGTGAAACGGGTGGCCCGGGAAGTGCGGCGCAATGAGGAGCGCTGCTACCAGTGCGGCACCTGTATCGCGGTCTGCCCCACCGGCGCCCTCTATCTGGTGCGGCCGGAGATGGCGGTGCTGTTTGACGCCGGCAAATGCAGCGCCTGTGAGCTGTGTTGCCCGGTTTGCCCGGCCCGGGCCATGGAAGTCCAACTGGACCGCAGCGCCCTCTAAAAAAAAGTTCGGCGGCCGGCTTGCTCTCGATTTTTATCGGCGTTTACGCCGCGGTCATCTCCTCCATTTACTTCCTGCTGCCCCTGCATTTACAGGGCAACCTCAAGTTCAGCGGCGCCCAGATCGGCCTGCTTTACGCGGTCTTCAACCTTAACGCCATCCTGGTGGCCTTTCCGGTAGGGGTCAGCGGCGACCGTTACGCGGCCCGGGGCATCACCCGCCTGGGCCTGGCGGGCTGTGCCCTGTGCCTCTGGGGCATGGCCACCCTAAGGAGTTTCAGGCCATTTTTCCTGATTTTCTGGGGCTTCGGCCTGAGCGCCGCTCTTCTGAGCCAATCGCTGAATATTATGTTGTTCAAGGGGAACGGGGCCGAAGGGTCTACGGCCAGGCGCTTCGGCCATTTCAATGCCATGCGGATGGGAGGCATGATGTTAGGGACCCTGGCCGGCGGCTTCCTGGTGCATCTCCTCAATTTCCCCCGGGTTTTGCAGCTCTGCGGAGGGGTCCTGCTGCTGATGTGGTGGCCCTCCGCCTGGCTGCCGGTGGTGCCGGCGGTGCGGGCCTCCATGTGGGAATATCGCCGGGACCTCTTTACCAGGCCGGTGCTGTTCTTCGTGACCTGGCTCTTTCTCTTCACCTTGCACTGGGGCGCCGAAGCCACCAGCCTGACCCTGTTTTTGCAGCATAACCTGGGATTGGAGGCCCAGGGGGTAGGGGCCTACATGGCCGGAGAGTTCGCGGTGATAACCGTCACCGCCTATCTTTACGGGCGCTTCTGGGCCGGCCGCTTGCAGCCGCTGACCTTCCTGGCGGTGGCGTTGTTGGCCTCCGGCAGCGGCCACATTCTGATGACCTGGCCCATTCTCCCCTGGTCCTTTGCCTGGCGGGCGGTGCACGGCTTCGGGGACGGCCTCATCCTCATGGAGACTTATGCCACCGTCTCCCGGCAGTTTCACGTGGACCGCATCGGCGGTACCTCCAGCCTGATCCCCCTCATCACTACCATGGGGGTCCTGGTCGGCTCCCTGATTTTCGGCCCCCTGGGGGCGGCCATGGGCTACCAGGCTCCTTTGCTCATCTCGGGAATAATCACCCTGGCCCTGCTGCCGGTGGCTTATCGAGGATTGCAGGAATAAGCTGCCAGGGGGGATTAGTTCAAAGTTCAAGGTTCAAAGTTCAAAGTTCAAAGTTAAAGGCTCCAGGGGTGGCTGGCGGCGCGCCCAAAGTTTACCAAAAATTAATATATCCACCGGGATAGTTAAGACAAATTGAGCGAAACTTATGCTATCATCGCGGTCGCAAGAGCACTCAGCTACTTAATATAATCCTGGTCGGGAGATGGAAGCCATGAAGCGCTTTAAAGCAGCGTTGGTTTTCGCGGCGGTTTGGTTGATCGTATGCTGTTGGAATGCGATGGCAGAGGAGGAGGGGAGCTCACGATTCTCGGCGCCCGACCAGCCGGGAGAGGAGGATATTCTAAACCGGGAACTTTGGCAGTTTGCCAAGGGAACCCCATACGAAGAAGCCGAACGGCATATAGAGGAGATGCGGAAAACGGAGCCGGCGCCGCCTGCGGAAGTTGTCCTCCCAACCGGTTGGAAGATCGCTCCGGCAGGCAGACAGTTGGAGGTGGGACGGTTGCCCGAGGAGGCCGTCTTCTATAAGGGGCATATTGTAGTGCTCAATACGGGGTATTATTTGAAGGATAAGAAGGAGATGGAGCCGCAAGAGATTTCCATTGTGGACCCGGCTTCCGGGGAGCTCGCAGTACTGCACCCTGGCTCCTTGTTTCCTGGCGCCGTGGCCGCTTTGGACGGAGACCTTTATATCAGTGGAGGGTACGACCAGGAGGTCTATCGCTACAACAACAAGTTCAAACTTGTGCAGAAATATCCGGTGCAGGGGTATGCCGCGGGACTGGCGCCCATCGATCCGGACCATCTAGCCGTCGTCTACCTGGTGGTGGGCAGCGATCCGAAATTCGAAAAGAGTGACATTTACGGAAGGGGAAAGCTTGCAATTCTCAATACGAAGACCGGAAAAATCGAACATGAGAAAGAGGCCGGGTACTTTCCGCACACGGTGCGCTATTTGAACAAAAAATTATATGTCACTATCCTTGGCGAGGATAAACTGAACGTCTACGATTCTCAAGCCAATTTGCTGAAATCCATGGATGTCGGAAAGACCCCGCAGGATATCTGCCCGGACCCGCAAGCCAACCGGCTCTACGTGGTGAATACCGGCTCGGACAATCTAGCGGTGGTCGATGCCGGGAAAGATGAGGTCGTATCCGAGATCGCCGTTGGGAGCCACGGGGAGGGTTTCGGCTGCGGTCCCACCTCGTGTGCCGTCGCCGGCGACCGGCTCTTCGTGACCCTTGCTTATACGAACGCGGTGGGGATATTCGATAAACGAGAGGGCAAGCGCCTGGGCTTCATTCCCACCGGCTGGTATCCGACCAAGGTGATTACCGGGAAGGAGGGGGTGGCCGTTCTGAGCGCCAAGGGAATCCAGGCTCGCAGACCCAACGTGAGGGGTGAATACGTATTGACGCTATTAAAAGGGACGCTGGGGATCATTCCCCAGGATCAGATTGAGGCGAACCTGCCCACCTGGACCCGGCAGGTGGAGGAGGGAGCACCGATATACGGTTACCGCAAGGGTATTATGCCTCCCATCCGCCACGTTTTTTTCATCGTCAGGGAGAACCGCACGTATGACCAGGTGCTGGGCGACCTGGGCCAGGGAAATGGCGATCCGTATCTGACGCTTTTCGGGGAGAAGATCACTCCAAACGCCCATAAACTGGCCAGACAGTTCGTGACCCTGGACAATTACTTTGCCAACGGAGAGATCAGCGTCCTCGGCCATAGCTACACCACCAGCGGCTATGCGAGCCCCTTCCTGCAGTTGATGAGCAACATGGCATATTCGCATAGATACGCAGCCTATCCGTTCGGATGCGTTCCGGCGCTGAACTCACCGAAATACCTGTGGGATGTGCTGGAGAAGAAGAATATCGATTATCGTATATACGGGGAGAATTACTTTCTCTACACGAGAGCCTTCAACATCATCAAGGAGAAATTCGGGGCTGACAGCGTCCAAGGGAAGCAGTTTTACGAGAACATGATGAAGGTTGCCGCCGATGTGGACCGCGGCAATGAGCTTTATATGTTCTACCAAGCCCAGCCTTTTCCCCAGCCGGACTCCGTGGAGGAGGCTCAACGACTCCTGCTGGAACGGCCTGAAATCGCTCGTAAAATCTCGGAACTCCTGCTGGGAGAGGGAAATTACAGCCTCGCGGATGAGAAACTGCGCCCCCAGATTGCGGAATATCTCTACCATTACCCCATCGCCTACCGCTCCTGGGACCTGAAGTATTCGGACCTCGATCGGGTTAAAGTGTGGAAAGACGATTTCGAAAAGCAGATCAAAGATGGCCGCGTGGCGCAATTTCAATATATCTGGCTACCCAACGACCATACGGCCGGGACCGATTTGCACTCCTCTTCGCCCAAAGAGTTTGTGGCCCAAAACGATGCGGCCCTGGGCATTATCATCGACACGATATCGCACAGCCCCATATGGAAAGAAAGCCTTATCCTGGTAACGGAAGACGATGCCCAAGACGGGCCGGATCACGTGGATGCCACGAGAACCGTGGCCTTGGCGGCAGGCCCCTACGTCAGGAGGGGCGCGGTGGTGAGCGACCGCTACGACCAACTCAGCATGCTGCGCACGATGGAGGTGCTGCTCGGTCTTGATCCCATGAACCAAAACGATGCCATGGCGGTACCGATGTTCAGCATATTTAGCGAACATCCCGACTACACCCCATACAAACTGCCGCCGCCGTCCGACGAATTGGTCGCTGCCGACGTGAAGCGGCTTAATGGATTATTGGAAGGCGAAAAAGAGAAGCCTTTAGGCCGGCAATAATCCTTGAAAATGACTGATTTTTACCCCCCCTTTGGAAAAGGGGGGTAGGGGGGATTTAATATAACTTCTTGAAATCCCCCTAAATCCCCCTTTTTCGAAGGGGGACTTAACCATCCCGAGCCCAGCGTTCAGACCTGTATTATGTCCAGCTAATAATGAAAAACTCCACTAGACTCACTGTTATTCCCCCCGGCGGAGGCGTTGCAGCAATGCCGTGGTGGAATACCCCGGGACGAAGGGCAGGGTTAAGACCTGGCCACCCCGGGCCAGGACTTCCGCCCGGCCCACGATTTCGCTTAATTGATAGTCCCCGCCCTTCACCAGGATATCTGGCTTAAGAAGGGTGATCAGCTTCAGGGGGGTGTCATCATTGAAGAGCACCACCCGGTCGACACAGGCCAGGGCCGCCAGGACCCGGGCCCGGTCTCTCTCCGGGGTCCGCGGCCGCCTCTTGCCTTTGCCCAGGCGGCGCACCGAGGCATCGGTGTTCACCCCGACGATGAGGCCCTCCCCCAGTAAGCGGGCCTGCTCCAGGAAGGCCACGTGGCCGCGATGCAGGAGATCGAAGCAGCCGTTGGTAAAGACCACCCGATGTCCCTGGGCTTGCTGCTCCCTGACCCAGCGAACCGCCGCCGCCCGGGTCACTACCTTGTGGCCGGTGTTATAGTTAGACAAAAATGTCCTCCAATAAAGACCGTTATTCCTGTTTCACCCGGGCCACCGTGAGGACCTCCACCCCGGCGGCCCCGGCCCGGCGCAGCGCCAGGGCGCATTCCTTAACCGTGGAACCGGTGGTGTAAAGATCGTCAATGAGGAGAATGTTCTTTCCCTGGACCTCTTCGGGGTGGGACACGCTGAAGGCGGCCCGGACGTTAGCCCGGCGCTCTTTGGGCTTGAGCCCCACCTGGGGCACAGTGTGGCGCACCCGGGTGAGGACCTGCCGGCCCAGGGCCGCGCCTTTGAATCCCTGGGCCAAAAGCCAGGCCTGGTTGAAGCCGCGGGCCTTGAGGCGGCGGGGGTGCAGCGGCACTGGCACCAGTAGGTCGGCGGCCGCCGCCAGCTCCAGGCAATCGGGGCGGATCAGCCAGCTTTGCAGGACCGGCAGATAGGCCATCTGGCCGGAGAACTTGAAGCGCTTGATGGCCGCGGCAACCGGCCCCTCATAAAGAGCGGCGGCCCGGGCCCGGTCGTAGGGGGGCATCTCTGTGGCGCACTCTCCACAGAGGCGGTCGCCGCCCTCCGGGGCCGCAAAGACCCGACCGCAGCAGAGACACAGGGGGCTATGCGCCCACTCGATCTTTGCCTCGCACTCCGGGCAGACCGCCTGCGCCGCGGCCTCCCCCACCGCGGCCCCGCAGAAGAGGCAGAAGCGGGGCAGAAAGAATTCCAGCAGGTTCAAACTGAAGCGCTTCAGCAAGGCCGGGGCAAACGCTGTCATCTCACGTCCCCTCACCAGAATCCATATAATGACGCCGGCCAGGCAACTGTCAAGCTAGAAATTAGGGAAGGCTGCTGACGCAGACCTTTCTTGACTAACTTCCGTATTTGGGCAATTATAGCGAAGGAAAAGGAAAGTTCCATATTCTTGGAGAAATCATGGACACCATTTTCAGGGAAGAAGTTTTTAATGTCATCCTGGCCCAGATTTTGGAAGAACATGGAGTCATTTCCGCGCCGGAAAGAATAATTAAGGCCAGGCCCGGCATGACCCGAAGAATGCCCGACGTGCTAGTCTATTTTCGGGGTCTGCGCTTAATTATCGAAGGAAAAATAGAAGATGCCCCAAACGCCGAAGAGAACGCCCTGAATTCCGCCCGCAAAAGAGTAGAAGAGGGTTTGGCGCACATCGGTGTAGGCGTCGTATACCCTGCGTTTCTACGAAAATCAAAGGGACCCTCTCAATTAAAAAAGGGGTTAGAGAATAGTGAGCTTAGGGTGGGGATAATCAGCGAATCGGGTGAATCTGGTTTTGCATCAGCGAATGTAGCTCAACTCATTGATATGCTCTATCAAACGTTTGACCGATTAGTGCAGGAGGACGTGGTGAAGCGAGCCACGGAAATACTCAACGAAGCGGTGGAAAAGGCAGCCCCGGTTTTGTCCGCCATTCCAGGCTTCCCAGGCGAAGCGGCACGAATACTGGGAATCCGAGCCCTTCCGGCCAGGAAAAAGAAAAAGCCCATTGACGAAGAGGAAGGGTAATGGAGAACAAGCTCACAAATCTAGAAGCCGAGGCCGTCAGCCGGATCAGTAGTCTGGTTCTCGTCAATGCCATGATCTTTCAAGAAATTTTGGCTGGTCATGGCGATTACCGGGTGTCGACCCTTGAGAAACTTAAAGATGAAGAAAATTTCATAGGCGCCTTGAGCTCTCAATGGAGGGATATTCTCAAGATTAACTATTATCCCATTTTTAATCTGGCACGAGAAATTTTACTACGAATTCCGGCTACTGGCGATACAGTGGCCTTTCTTAGATCATTGACGGATGCAGCGCAACGCATCGTTAGCCTCCGGGCGGCGTTGCGCCATGATCTGATGGGGCGGGTCTATCACAAGCTGCTGGCGGACAAAAAATACCTAGCGACCTATTACACCAGGGTGCCATCGGCCCTCTTGCTGTTAAAACTTGCCTTGGGGGATGACGCTTTTCCGCGGCGCTGGAACGATTTTAACGACTTAATGTATTTTCGAATCGCCGATCTGGCCTGCGGTACCGGCACCCTGCTCATGGCAGCGGCCGACACCTTGACGGACAATTACGTGCACGCTTGCGCTCGGGCCGGAATTCAACCAAATTTCGCCGACATTTACCGGGTGTTGTCAGAAGAAATCATTTTCGGCTATGATGTCCTCCCCTCTGCTATTCACTTGACCGCTTCCACGCTTGCTCTCCGAGCACCGGAAATAACTTTCAAGCGAATGAACCTATTTAATCTGCCAATGGGGGGTAAAGAGGCATACCTGGGAAGTCTTGAATTTTTGAGAGGGAAAGACCTGCGGATCAGGGATTTATTCGGAGCGCATATTGAAGCAAAACAAGTTGGCGGGGACAAAGATATAATACTCACTAATGTGAATATCCCTCTCCTGGATTTGTGCGTGATGAACCCTCCTTTTACAAGAAGCGTGATAGGTAATCTTCTTTTCGGCTCTTTTCCTGAAAAAGAACGGTCAAAAATGCAAAGCTCTTTAAAAAATCTGGTCAGAAACCGGCAGGTACAAACCAGTATTACGGCAGGCTTGGCAGCGGTTTTCGTGGCCCTGGCAGACCGTTATATAAGGACCGGGGGCCGCATGGCCCTGGTATTGCCCAAGGCTATCCTGTCGGGGGTAGCCTGGGAACCTACGCGCGAACTGTTACGCCAGAAATATAACCTTGAATATTTGGTGGCCAGTCATGACCCGGAACGCTGGAATTTTTCAGAAAGCACTAGTCTTAGCGAAGTATTAATAGTAGCCCAAAAAAAGAATAATAAAGAAATTAAAGATCAACCCCTTATCTGCATCAACCTCTGGAGAAACCCCGCCACGGCCTTTGATGCTCTGGCAATTTACCATGGTCTGAAAAATAATCCTCTCCCGGTGGAGCTACCTCGCGGTCAAGGTGCCTTAGAACTAGTTCTCGGAAAGGAAAAAATAGCTGAAGTTCTGACATATAGCTGGGATGAAGTTAAGAATTGGTCCAGCTGGCTTCTTTCTTGTGCTTTTGCCCAATCTGATCTCATCAGGGCCGCTTATCATTTATTGCAAGGAAGATTGTGGTTGCCGGGTTTCGGGGTTAAGGGGCAATTCCCCCTCGCTCCACTCAGCAGTTTTGGCTCGTTAGGCCCTGACGGTCGGGATATTCATGATGGGTTCCGTTTGAGCAAAGTTAAAACCGCTTATGAAGCTTTTTGGGGGACCGACAACCAGACTATTTTGACTCTTTCGCAGGAGCCAAATTCCTATCTTTCTCCTTTGGCGAAGGCTCAAAAAGGTCGCCCTTTGCGCCGAGTAGAAGACCTTTGGCCCTTAGCCGGAAAAATTTTGTTTGGTGCAAGACTTTGGCTTCATACGCGAAGGTTATGGGCAATTAATCTTAAAAATCCGGTTTTATCAAATGTTTGGTGGCCTTTTTCATTGAAAGAAAAGTTTAGTCAGGAACTATATGGAAAGGCCATTACTTTATGGTCTAATTGCACGCTGAATTTATTAATTTTATTAGCTTTAAGGCAAGAAACCCGCGGGGCTTGGGTTCAATTTAAAAAACCTATTCTGGCTAGCTTGCCCGTTCTGGACTTAGCCAATCTGTCTGAAAAACAAATTAACGTTTTATCCACTGCCTATGATGAATTAGCCGAAAAGCCATTGCTCACCTTTCCCGAAATGGCTGAAGACCCGGTTCGCGCTATGATTGACGCGGCAGTGATGCAGGGTTTGAATTTACCGGATTTTTCGGTATTGCGGCGGTTGTTGGCGCAAGAGCCGGTGGTTTGTTTGCGGAGGTTATAAGATGGTGGGCAGTGCCCACCCGACTTTTTTTGCGCAGGCGGGACGCCTGCGCCACCAAATACATATTTTTCCAGGAGGGGGTTTGGGGGAACCTCGCTTTTTCTAAAAAAGCTGGGTTCCCCCAAATCATTTTATCTTTCGATTGATTAGCGCGCGGCCAGACGCTGGGCCAGGTCTTGGGCGTCGGCGAAGAGGTTGTGGACGGCAGCCTCCGTAAGGCCGGCGCCCCGGGCCAGGCGTTCCGCCTGCTGGCGGGTGATGAGGTCTCCGGGGGCGTGGGCGTCGGTATTGAGGATCAGGGAAGCGCCCACCTCCAGGGCAGTGCGAGCCACGTGGCCGTTGGCCAGGCAATGGCCTTTGCGGGCCGAGATCTCCAGGAAGATGGAGCGTTCCCGGGCCAGGGTCGCCTCCTCCTGGGTGATGAGGCCCGGGTGGGCCAAAATGTCGATGTCGGCCTCGAGGGCGGCCCGGTTGGTCCCCGGGGCCACCGGCTCCGCCAGGGTTTCGCCGTGCACTACGATGAGCGGCACCCCCAGGGCGCGAGCCTGGGCGGTCAGGGGGCCGATGAGGGCAGGGGGCAGGTGGGTGAATTCCAGGCCGGGGATGAGGTAGGGCGCCTCCCCCCGGTTGAGGCTCCGGGCCGCTACCTGCAGAAGGGCGAAAATCGCCTCGAAGTTGGAGGCGTCCACGTGGTCGGTGATCCCCAGGTAGCGGTAGCCCTTAACCTGGGCCCGGCGCCATAACTCCGCGGGCAACAGCTCGCCGTCGCTGTTCAGGGTGTGGGTGTGCAGGTCGATCATGAAGAACGGTTTTCGGTTTTCTGTTTTAGGTTTTCGGTAAATATCAAGGCCGGATTCAGAAACTCAGAAACTCAGAAACTCGAAATTGGGCGACCCAACGGGTCGCCCCTACAACTCGAAACTGGGCGACCCAATCACAGGCTGGAAGCCTGTGCCACTGTCGCCCTTACAACTCGAAACTACATCTTGTATTTGCCGAAATCTTCGGGATCCAGGCTCTCCAGGATCTCGGTCCATTTCTTGGCATCGTCGCTGGTGATGGCTTCTTTGGCCGAAAGGTCGACCCGGCGGGCCTTTTGAATCACCACTTCCGCCACGAAGATGGGGGCCTTGGTGCGCAAGGCTATGGCGATGGCGTCGCTGGGGCGGGCGTCAATGGTCACCTCGCTGCCCCCCCGGGAAAGGTAGATGAGGGCAAAATAGGTGTTGTCCCGAAGGTCACAGACCTCCACCTTCCTCACCTGGGTCTCCATGAGTTCCATGATGTTTTTCAGCAGGTCATGGGTCATGGGGCGGGAGAATTTAATGTTCTCCAGCTCGCTGGCGATGGCCGTGGCCTCCAGTAGTCCGATCCAGATGGGGACCGCCTTGTCCGACGCCACATCCTTGAGGATCATGATGGGGCTATTGGTAAAGGGGTCAATGGTCAATCCGGAAACGGTCATTTCCCTAAACATGTTGCCTCCTGCGATGGGGACGCCTCAGGCATCTGCCCATACTCCAAAGAACGGGCCTGGGTCCAAGAGCCTGTTAAGGAATGGGGGTGGGCCGCGGTGATGGAAACCTGGGTCAGTTGCCCCGTCAGGCGCCGCGGTCCGGTAAAATTCACCACCTGGTTGGTCCTGAGGCGGCCGCAGAGCTGCTCCGGGCTGCGTTTGCTGGCGCCCTCCACCAGGACCTCCTTAACCTGCCCCAGCAGGCGGGTGTTTCCCGCCAGGGTGAGTTCATCCTGCAGGGCCTGCAAGCGGGCCAGGCGCTCCGCCTTGACTTCTTCCGGCACCTGGTCCGGGAAGCCGGCGGCCCGCGTTTGGGGCCGGGGAGAATACTTAAAGGAGAAGGCCTGTTCAAAAGCCACCTGCCGCATCAGGTCCAGGGTCTGGGCAAAGTCGGCCTCGGTCTCGCCGGGGAAGCCGACAATCAGATCGGTGGAAATAGCAATGCCGGGGCAGACGAGACGCAAGCGGGACACCAGTTCCAGGTAAGCTTCCCTGGTATAACCGCGGTTCATGGCCCGGAGGATGCGGTTGGACCCAGACTGAACCGGCAGGTGTAGATGCTCGCACAGGGGTGGGAGCGAACCCAGGGCAGCCAACAATTCATCCGACAGGTCCCGGGGGTGGGAGGTGGCAAAGCGCAGCCGGGCCAGCCCCGGAAGTTGGGCGAGGCGGCGCAGCAACCCGGTAAAGGTGATGGGGGTGGGCAGGCCGCGGCCGTAGGAGTTGACGTTTTGCCCCAAGAGGGTGACTTCCAGGCCCCCGGCGTCTAGAAATCCGGAGACTTCCGCCATGATGGCTTCGGGGGCCCGGCTGGCCTCCCGGCCCCGGACGTAGGGAACCACGCAAAAGGTGCAGAAGTTGTCGCAACCTTGCATGATGGTCACCAGGGCCTGGGCCGGCCCCCGGGACCAGACCCGGGCAGGCGGCTCGGGGAGGCCGCGCTTCATCTCCAGCGCCGCCAGACGCTGGCCCAGGGTTGCCCGGCGCACCAGCTCCGGCAGGCGCCGGCTCGCCTGGGTACCGAAGACCAGGTTCAGGTGCGGCGCCGCGGCCAGCAGGCGTTCCCCCTCCTGTTGGGCCACGCAGCCTCCCACCCCCAAGATGAGCCGGGGGTTCTTGGCTTTCAAGAATTTCAAACTTCCCAGCAGGCTCTTAAGCTTTTCCTCGGATTTGCGCCGGATGGCGCAGGTATTGATAAGATATAGATCCGCCTCTTCGGCCCGGCAGGTGACCTCATATTCCGGCGCCAGAAACCGGGCCATCTGCTGGGAGTCGGCCTGGTTCATCTGACAGCCGAAGGTGCGGATGTATAGCTTCTTTTTCAAGACCGGCATACACTTATTTTTATTAGAAACCCCGCCCCTTGTCAACTCCGCGGCCTCCGCCCCTGGACAGGCCCGGCTCGCTGGAGTAAAATGGAGCGTCCTTGCGGGGAGGGCCGAGGGATTTTGCCTGGCTCAGCGCAAAAACCTTGCTGGAAACTACTGATTTTTTGTATTTTTTGTATTTTTTGTTTTCTTTTGTAAGTGCGGGGGCTTTTTGCCCCCCCCCGGCCCTCTGCCCAAAAACTAGAGCCCCGGAGCCTTTATGTTATTCCCCATCCGCGGGGCGCCGGCACTGCGGCGCCAGTCCTGGGTCACCCTGGGTCTGATCGCCGTCAACCTGGCCGTTTTTCTCTATCAATTGCGGCTTGGACCGCAGGCGGGCGCGGCCCTCGTTCTGCAAAAAGGGGCGGTGGCTGCCAAGCTGAGCCAGCCGCACTTGCTATTTTCGTACCAGGGCCTGAGGCTGCTGCCCACCATGTTCAGCTCCCTGTTCCTCCATGGGGGCTGGGTCCACCTCGTCGGCAATATGTGGTTCCTCTGGATCTTCGGAGAGGCCCTGGAGGATGACCTGGGCCACTGGCGGTTTCTGGCCTTTTACCTGTTTTGCGGGTTCTTTGCCGGGATCTTCCATGTATTGGGGTCGTCGCTACTGCGCGCCCCCATGATCGGGGCCAGTGGGGCCATCGCCGGGGTGTTGGGCGGCTACCTCAGGCGCTTGCCCAAATCACCCATCCACACCCTGATACTATTCCGCCTGCGACCGGAGATGATGCCCATCCCGGCCTATGTCTGGGTGGGGCTGTGGCTGGTCCTGCAATTTTACGGCCTGCGGCAGGGGGGGCCGGTGGCCTGGATGGCCCACCTGGGGGGCTTTTTCATCGGCCTGGTCACGGTCAACCTCTTCACCCCGGCGCAGGCGGGGAGGCGGCAGCCGACCCGCAAATCTGGCCGGAAAGCTAAAGGCAAGAAGCAAGGCAAGAAGCAAGATTGAAGAATTTTTGGTAATGGCCAGTGGTCTTGCCAGGCGGCAGCGCAGCTCAGGTGGGCGCCGGCCAGGGTGCAATCTACGGGCATGGCTGGGAAAGCCATGGGAACATTAGGATAAGGAGTTAATATGCGATTCAGCGAAGGGCGGCTGGGGCGTATCTTCGTTTTGCGATTGGAAGAGGGTGAGCGGCTCAATGACAGCATCGAGAAATTTGCCCGGGAGCAAAAGATCAAGCATGGACTGGCATTCTACCTGGGGGGGGCCGCCGATGGCAGCCAGGTGGTGGTGGGACCGGAAGCAAACCGGGAGAGCGTCATTCCTATGATCTATACCTTGCGGGGCGCCCAGGAGGTTTTGGCCCTGGGAACCCTGATCCCCAATGAGGCGGGGGAGCCGGTGCTCCACCTGCACGCTGCCGCGGGACGGGAGGGGCAGGCCACGGTGGGCTGCACCCGGGCCGGGGTAGCGGTATGGCTGGTGGGGGAGGTGGTGCTCCTGGAGATCCTGGGAACCGTCGCGGCTCGGAAAAAGGATCCACAGACCGGGTTTCAGTTGCTGCAGGTCTGAAATTACGGCGATCAGCAGGCTCTTATCCGGATAGCAAGCAACGCCGTTGCTAGGGGGGCCTCGGTCCCGCCTTCTCGCAGGGCGGTCAGGGACGGCCGCCTGGCCACGAAGAAAGGGGCGCTCTGGTGGAAATGAATAAAGATATGTTGGAGCAGATGGTCCGGACCGGGCGGCAGGCGGCCCTGGCCGCTGGCGCCCTATTGCGGCTGAACTTCTATAAACCCCACCGGATAACCTACAAGGGGGCCACCGACCCGGTGACCGAAAGCGATCTGCAATCCCAGGAGCTGATCGTGGCCCTGATCCGCCGGAGTTTTCCGGATCACGGCATCCTGGCGGAGGAAACGGCAGGCGAGGGGGGGTATGAGGGACTTAGGCCCTCGGCTATCCCATCCCCGGCCTCAGAGCCGCGGCCATTCCGCTGGATCATCGACCCCCTGGACGGCACGGTCAACTTTGCCCACGGCCTTCCGGCCTTCTGCGTGTCCATCGCCCTGGAGGTGGAAGGACGCCTGGAATACGGGGTGGTCTACGACCCCTTGCGGGATGAGCTCTTTGAGGGCTGGAGAGGCCAGGGCGCCCTATTAAACGGCCGGGCCATCCAGGTCTCCGGCATTGACCGCCTGGACCGGGCCCTGGTGGCCACCGGTTTTCCCTACGACATCGGGGAGAGGCTGCCGGAGACCCTGGCCCGCATGCGGCGCATCCTGGGGGTGGTCCAGGGGTTGCGGCGGGTCGGCTCCGCCGCCCTGGACATGAGTTATTTGGCCTGCGGCCGTTTCGAAGCCTTCTATGAAGAGAACCTTAAACCCTGGGACACCGCCGCCGGCCTGCTGCTCATCAGCGAAGCCGGCGGCCGCCTCACCAACTTCAGCGGCGGGCCCTATGACCTCTACTCGCCTAATATTCTGTGCAGTAATGGATGGTTGCATGAAAAATTATTGACCCTGTTGAGGCCTGCCCATGCAGATGTTGCATTTTCCTATACAAGGCCGAAGTCAAACTGATTCAATCTAAATTATTCAAAAGTTCTTCCAAAGATACTCCGCTCTTTGCCATGAGGCTGCGCAAAGTGCCGCGGGCAACAAAGTGATGATCGGGGATGGAAAGGGTGGCGAGATGGCCGGGCTTGGTCATGATGATGTGGCTGCCGCGCTGGCGGGCTATTTCCCAGCCGAGTCGTTCAAAGACTTTTGCAATTTCCTTGGGCCTCAATAAGGGGATTGACCCCATTCCACCTCAACCTCGATCTGACGGGTAGAGACCGTCAACGGCAATCCTTTTTCAGCGCGCACGGCCAGGCATTCTTTGATCGCCTCATTAATGTTTCTTTCCGCCTCCACTTCTGTCTGTCCCTGGCTGACGCAGCCCGGGATGGCAGGGCATTCAGCGATATACATGCCATCTTCATCCTGGAATATGGTAATGAGAAACTTCAATCTTTTTCTCCCGATTTTTGAGGGTAATTTCATTTCGTTTCAGGAAACCTATTGACAACAATCAGTGATTTGAATATACACTTTTCAGAGAAAAGAAAATGAAAAATTTCGGTTCAAAAAACTGGTGCTGGTGGCGGGTGATCGCGGACTCGTGAGGTGCGTCCCCAGCAGGTGAGAGATAATTGGGGGCCCCTCGCGAGAGGGGCCCCGGTTTTTGGTGTTTTTTCAAAGCCGTGGCCCACCAGGGGCGCGGCTTTTTTTTTACCGCCGCTAACCGCCGATTATCGCCGCTGGATGACAACCGTTGGGCAAAGGGCAAAAATATTTGGTTTATCTGTGGTTATCGGCAGTTATCTGCATTAGTTAATAGATCAACAGACGGAGCAGACATGGCGCAAACGGATTTTGCTATCTTCAGCGACCTGGCCCGGCAGGGCAACCTCATCCCGGTGTACCGGGAAATCTTGGGGGACCTGGAGACCCCGGTATCCGCCTATAAGAAGTTGCGGGGCGAAGGCTGTTCTTATCTGCTGGAGAGTGTGGAGGGCGGCGAGAAGTGGGGACGCTTCAGTTTTCTGGGGCTCAACCCCTCCTTGCTCTTTCAGGTGCAGGACGGCCGCGCCACCATCTGCCGCCAGGGGCAGGAGGAGGTCTTGTTACTTGAGGCCGGCGTCGATCCCTTTGAGCACTTGCGCCGCCTGCTGGCGGACTTCCGGGCAGTGGCCGCTCCCGGACTGCCCCGTTTTTGGGGGGGGCTGGTAGGTTATCTGGGCTACGACATGGTGCGCTATATCGAGCGGCTGCCGGAGTTGACCCCGCCCAGCCCCATGCCCGAAGCCAGGCTGATGTTGACCGACAACCTCCTGATCTTCGACAACTTGCGCCAAACCATCAAGGTGATGAGCCTGGTGCGCCTGGACCCGGAGGTTCCCCTGAAGTCCCAATACGAGCGCGCAGTGGCGGCCATCGAGCTCCTCATCGAACGCCTGGGACAGCCGGTGCCCCGCGGCCGCGGCCTGCCCTCCCCAAAAAAATCTCCGGGAGGGTCGCTCAATGTCAATCTTACCCGGGAGAACTTCGAGGCCATGGTGGCGCGGGGCAAGGAATACATCGCCGCCGGAGACGTGATCCAGGTGGTGCTGTCCCAGTGCTTTCAGACACCGCTGCGCCACGATCCCCTGGACCTGTACCGGGCCTTGCGCATCATCAATCCCTCACCGTACATGTTCTACCTGGACCAGGGGGACCTGCAGCTGGTGGGGGCTTCCCCGGAGATCCTGGTGCGCCTGGAGGAGGGGCGCATCACCTATCGGCCCATCGCCGGCACCCGCCCCCGGGGAGCCGACGAGGCGGCGGACCGGGAGCTGGAGGCAGAATTGCTGGCAGATCCCAAGGAGCGGGCCGAACACCTGATGCTGGTGGATCTGGGGCGCAACGACGTGGGTCGGGTGGCGAAGATCGGCAGCGTCCGGGTGCCGGAGCTCTTCAGCATCGAGCGTTACTCCCACGTGATGCACATCGTCTCCCAGGTGGAGGGCGAGTTGGCCCCGGGCTGCGACGGCCTGGACGTCCTCAGGTCCACCTTCCCCGCGGGCACCGTCGCCGGCGCCCCCAAGGTGCGGGCCATGGAGATTATCGAGGAACTGGAACCCACCCGCCGGGGGCCCTACGCCGGAGCGGTGGGTTACCTGGGCTTCGGGGGCAACCTGGACTTCTGTATCACCATCCGCAGCTTCGCCATCCATCGCGGACAGGTCTATTTGCAAGTGGGCGCAGGGATCGTGGCCGATTCCGACCCGGGCCGGGAATACCAGGAGACGGTGAATAAAGGCCTGGCACTGATGCGGGCCCTGGAGCGGGCCGAAGGGGGGTTGAGATAGTAAGCAGTAAGCAGTAAGCAGTGAGCAGCATGCTTTTCAACTCAATCGCTATTGTTCATTGCTTAAGGGAATGTGATAGTAATGAAAGTGATCCAAATATCTAGCCAATTTGCGGTTGGCAGACAGAAGTTAGATTTTTCTGCTCACTGCTCACCGCTCACTGCTCACTGAGAAAATTATGCTTGTAATGATAGATAATTATGACTCCTTCACCTATAATCTGGTGCAGTATTTCGGCCAGTTGGGAGAGGAGGTCCAGGTCTTTCGCAATGACCAGATAGACCTGGAGGGAGTTGGGGCGGTCAACCCGGACCGGCTGGTAATCTCCCCCGGACCCTGCTCTCCCACCGAAGCGGGGATTTCCATGGCGGCCATCCTCCATTTCGCCGGGCGGATTCCCATCCTGGGAGTGTGCCTGGGACACCAGGCCATGGGCGCGGCCTTCGGGGGCCGGGTCATCCGGGCCCCCCGGCTGATGCACGGCAAGATTTCCCTCATTTACCATGACGGACGGGATCTCTTCCAGGGCGTTCCGTCTCCCTTTGAGGCTACCCGTTACCATTCCCTCATCGTGGAGCGGGAGACCCTGCCCGCCTGTCTTGAGGTTTCAGCGCAGACCGCGGTGGGGGAGATCATGGGGATGCGCCACCGGGAATATGCCATCTATGGAGTGCAGTTTCATCCCGAGTCCATCATGACCGCCGAAGGCATCAATCTGCTGCGCAATTTTTTGAAGCGCAGCCGGGGCTGAGGGCAGTAGTGTTCGGCAAGGTTTTTGCTATGAGGCAGGCAGTAGAGAATTGTTTGAACTTAGGCGTGCCAACTAGCTAATTAATTCATGTAATTTACAAGCTATTTCCCTCTCCCCCCTTGGGAGGAGAGGGCAGGGTGAGGGGGGGTATGGAACGGCCGATGAAGCCACCCCTCACCCGGTGTCGTCCCCTCGCCGGTAGGGGCGGCGTCTCGCCGCCCGGGCGGGGAAACCCCGCCCCTACGGGGTGGAGAGGGGATTTAGTTGCAGCGGTATAATATGTCAATATCGCTGGAATTACAATGGTCTAGAGTTTAACTGCGGGATAGCGGAAGAGGTGATTTTCTAGGGCGGCCGGTGGCCGCGGATTATCGGGGCTATGCCTGGTTATGGATAGGGATAAGGGTTCGGAAATCGAGCCAAATCAAACCTTAGGGTCAGAAGCGAGGCAGGCCGGACAGGAACATTCCGAAAAGCCCCAGCCGCAGTATGAAATCGACATCTTTCGGGACTGGTGCAAGTCCTGCGGCATCTGCGCCGCCTTTTGCCCCCGGCAGTGCCTGGAGATGGACGAACAAGGGGCGCCGCGGGTGAAGAGCCCCGAGCGCTGCAACGGCTGCCGCTGGTGCGAACTGCATTGTCCGGACTTTGCCATCTGCGTCAAGGAGCTGGCCGCCAAAGAAGCGAAACCGGAGGAGGCGGACTGACTTTGGCAAACAGGATCAGAGAAAAACCATGAATACCGGAACCCCTGGAAACGCCAGACTACTGCAAGGCAACGAAGCCATGGTGGAGGGCGCCCTCTACGCCGGTTGCCGGTTTTTTGCCGGCTATCCCATCACCCCGGCCACGGAGATCAGCGAAGTCATGTCCTACCGCCTGCCCGCGGTGGACGGCACCTTTATCCAGATGGAGGATGAAATCGCCTCCATGGGTGCGGTTATCGGCGCCTCCCTGGCCGGGGTCAAGGCCATGACCGCCACCAGCGGCCCGGGGTTTTCCCTGATGCAGGAGAACCTGGGGTTCGCCTGCGTGGCCGAGGTGCCCGCGGTTATCGTCAATGTCATGAGGGGCGGCCCTTCCACCGGCCTGCCCACCCACGTCAGCCAGGGGGACGCGCAGCAAGCCCGCTGGGGCACCCACGGCGACCACCCCATCATCGTCCTGGCGGTCTCCACCACCCGGGAGTGCTTCGAGCTCACGGTCAAGGCCTTCTCGCTGGCGGAAAAATACCGGACCCCGGTGATCATCTTGAGCGATGAAGTGGTGGGCCACACCCGGGAGAAGCTCCTCCTGCCGCCGGAGACGCCCCTGGAGGTGGTGGACCGGGTGCGCCCGGACATGCCGCCGGAATGGTACCTCCCGTACGCCGATACCGCCAGCGGGGTGCCACCCATGGGCATCTTCGGGGACGGCTACCGCTACCACGTTACTGGCCTGATCCATGACGTGCGGGGCTATCCCACGGAACGTCCCGACGAGATCGTGCCTTTTTTGAACCGCTTGTTCCGCAAGATTACCCAGCACTTCCACGACATCCAGATGGTACGGGAGGAGCAGACGGCGGACGCCGAGATCCTGGTGGTGGCCTATGGCTCGGTGGCCCGCAGCGCCCGGCGGGCGGTGATCGAGGCCCGGGAGCGGGGGGTCAAGGCCGGACTGCTGCAACTCATCACCCTGTGGCCCTTTCCCCGGCGGCATCTGGAGCCACTGCTGCGCCAGGTGCGGGCCGCCCTGGTGCCGGAGCTCAATATGGGCCAGATGTCCCGGGAGGTGAAACGGGTCAACCAGGGGATGACCAGGGTGGAGACCTTGAACCGGTTCGACGGCAATTTGATTACGCCAGACGAGATTATGGAGCGGTTGCTGAAGATGTAGGCGGGCGCAAAGTTCCTGTGGGCTGCGTACTGGGCGCCATGAGATTGTGGGAAGGAACGGCAATGCTAAAAAGAAGTCGGCCAGGGCTGATAATAATCCTGGCGGCAGTCCTGAGCCTGGGCTTGATCTGCGCCGCCGTAGCCGAGGTTACCGGCGTATATGAACTCCAGGAGAACGGCAATCTGCGCCGCCTGTCAGTCAACGAGCTGAAAGGCATCGGAGCACTGCAATTCACCCTCTATGTCGAGGAAGGCGATTTCAGCGGCTCGATGATGGGCCTGGCTGATTTGAAGGGGAACACAGCTACCTATCAGACTGGTGGCTGCAAATTGACGATAACCTTCTCAGGCAATAAGGCCCTCATCCGCAATGCCGACACCCAATGCCGGGATTACCTGAAGCCGGGGGTGCTGCTGGATGGCAATTACCTCAAGAAACCATAAAGAAGCTGTCAGCTATCAGCGATCAGCTAAAGTCAAAGGACCCAAAGCGAAGGCTGATGAAGGATTTCAAAAAACAAAAAGTTTGGCAAAAGAGTCATCATTTGGCGTTAGATATCTATAAAGTAACAGGCAGCTTTCCAAGGGAAGAGTTATATGGATTAATCAGCCAATTGCGGCGTTCCTGTGTCGCCATTCCGGCTAATATTGCCGAAGGTTGGGGCAGAAAGAGTGAAGCCGATTTTTCCCGATTCCTTCAAATAGCCATGGGTTGAGCCTCGGAATTGGAGTATCACCTGTTGCTGTCTCATGATCTTGAATTTATTAATGATTATGACTACAAGAATCTCAGCCAGGAAATTGTAGAAGTTAAGCAAATGCTAACCTCGTTCATCAAAAAGCTGAAAGCTGACCGCTGACCGCAGAGAGCTACTAAAAAATGGCCGAAGATGTCACCAAACTGATTCACAAATACCTGCGCCACGAAAAGAAGTTCCCCCATGTTTGGTGTCCGGGCTGCGGTAACGGCATCGTCCTGGGATCCCTGATTCGGGCCATTGACGCCACCGGCTTCACCAAGGATGAGATAGTCCTGGTTTCAGGCATCGGCTGTTCCGGGCGCATGAGCGTGTACGTGGATTTCAACACCCTGCACACCACGCACGGCCGGGCCCTGACCTTTGCCACCGGCGTCAAGCTGGCCAACCCCAAGCTCCAGGTCATCGTGGTCATGGGGGACGGCGACGCCACCGCCATCGGCGGCAACCATTTTATCCATGCGGCCCGGCGTAACCTGGACCTGACGGCCATTATCATTAACAACAATATCTATGGCATGACCGGCGGGCAATATTCTCCCACCACCCCTTACGGGGCCTGGGCGGCCACTGCTCCTTTCGGCCATATCGAACACGCCTTCTCCATCAGTGAGATGGCGGTGACCGCGGGCGCCGCCATGGTGGGCCGGGGCACGGTTTACCACGTCACCCTGCTGGACCAATTGATGGAACAGGCCATCAGGAAGGGGGGCTTTGCCGTGGTGGAGGTCATCAGCCATTGCCACACCCAGTTCGGCCTGAAAAACCTGAGGGGCGGCCCGGTGGAGATGATGCGGGCTCAGAAGGAGATGGCGGTGCGGGTGGAGAAGGCCAGGACCATGAGCCCGGAGGAACTGGCAGGCAAGATCACCATCGGCGTCCTGGTGGACCGCGACCTGCCTATCTATACCGAGGAATACCGGCGCATCCAGGTCGCGGCCCGGGCGGTGTTGCAAGGGAAACTTTGAACTTTGAACTTTGAACTTTGAACTATGTCTAGTCGCTTTGAGATTCGCCTGGCCGGCTCCGGGGGCCAGGGGTTGGTGCTGGCGGGGGTGATCCTGGCGGAGGCCGCCGGGATTTATGACGGCAAATTCGTCTGCCAGACCCAGAGTTATGGCCCCGAAGCCCGAGGGGGCGCCTCCAAGGCGGAGGTGGTCATCAGTGACGCTGAAATCGATTACCCCAAGGCCATCCGGCCCGACGTGATCCTGGCCTTGAACCAGAAGTCCCTGGACGCTTACCTGGGTGATCTGAAAGCGGAGGGGGTGCTCCTGGTGGACGCCGACCTGGTGCAGGAGGTGCCGGAGACGGGCGCGCTGTCCATCCCCTTTACCCGCCTGGCTCGGGAGGCGGGCAGGGAATTGGTGGCCAACATCGTGGCCTTGGGGGCCCTGGCGGCCATCACCGGGGCGGTCTCCCCCGAAGCTTTGAAGGCCGCGGTCCTGGCCCGGGTGCCAGCCGGCAGCCGCGAATTGAACGAGCGGGCCCTGGAAGCCGGACTGGCCGCGGGCGCCAAGATCATGGCCGCGCCAAGGACAACGCCTTCCGAAACCGGAATGGGAGATCAAGATTAACGGCTATACGGCAAACTTTGAGTTGCTTAGTACTCGATTCCATAAATCCGGTAACGTATTTATTTAACCGCGGTGGCAAGTGATTAATTCCCCCTCACCCTAACCCTCTCCCCCTCGAGGGGGAGAGGGGATAAAGAAGGAACTCCTGCAATACTCCCTCTCCCCCCGGCGGGGGGAGAGGGCTGGGGTGAGGGGGGGTCGACGAGAAACGTTACCATATTTAAGAAATCAAGGACTTAGAGAAAGCGAAGATCCAAATGCGTCCGAACCCTCAGTTTGCTCTTAGTGACGGCTCCCCCCTCACCCGCCAGGAGCATTTCGTCCTGAAGCAGGCGGCCTCCGTGGAGATCGCCGACCTGGAGCAGAAGTTCGGCGGCGCGGAGGAAGAGCGGCGCCTGCGGGCCAGGTTCCTGGAAAAGCTGTTAACCGGGGATTTCCCTTTTTACCTTTATCTGGTAGCAGTTCCAGAAGATTTGCGGCTGGATAATGACCCCCATCACCCTGGCTGCTGTTTATACCAGGCTTAAATAATAAATTTCCGAGAGTAAAAATGCTTAAAGAAGCCATTTACCAGGTGGTCCAGGGGCAGGACTTGAATGAAGCGGAGATGACCCGGGCCATGGAGATTATTATGACCGGCGAGGCCACCGAGGCCCAGATCGGCTCCTTCATCACCGCGCTGCGCATGAAGGGGGAGACGGTGGCGGAGATCACCGCGGCGGCCCGGGTGATGCGGACCAGGGCCACCCGCATTCCCATCTCGGACGGCCTTATCGACCTGGACCGGGACGAAATCAACGTGGATCGGGAGACGGTGGTGGACACCTGCGGCACCGGCGGCGACGCCACCTCCACCTTCAATGTCTCCACCACCACCGCCTTCGTGGTGGCCGGGGCAGGGCTCAAGGTAGCCAAACACGGCAACCGGGCGGTCTCCTCCCGCTGCGGCTCCGCCGACGTCATCGAGGCCCTGGGAATCAATCTCTCCCTCACCCCGGAGCAGGTGGCCTGGTGCATCCTGGAGGTGGGCATCGGCTTTCTCTTCGCCCCGCAACTCCATGGAACCATGCGCTACGCCATCGGCCCCCGGCGGGAGATCGGCATCCGCACCATCTTCAATATCCTGGGGCCGCTCACCAATCCGGCCAACGCCAACGTCCAGGTGCTGGGGGTCTACGAGGCCCGGCTCACCAAGCCCCTGGCCCAGGTGCTGGGGAACCTGGGAGGCAAGAGCGCCTTTGTGGTCTACGGCGAAGGCTCCTATGACGAAATCAGCATCGTCGGTCCCACCCGGGTGAGCCAGCTCAAGGACGGCAAGGTGCGCACTTATAATATCGCGCCGGAGGACTTCGGCCTTAAACGGGCCAACCTGGCGGAGATCAAGGGCGGCGACGTCTTTGAAAACGCCCGCATCGTGCGCGCCGTGCTGGCAGGGGAGGGGGGGCCCCGGGAAGACATGGTGGCCCTGAACGCCGCCGCGGCTTACATCGCCGCGGGTTTGAGCGCGGATTTTCCCCAGGGCCTCGAACTCGCCCGGCAGACCATTCACTCCGGCAAGGCCCTGGCGAAACTGGAGGACTTGATAGCTAAGAGCAAGAGCTTTGAGGAGTGAGGTGTAGGGTGCGTCTCACGCACCTCGTAATGGCGCGTGAGACGCGCCCTACGCCTGGTGCCGGGTTGGTGAGCCAGCAATAAAGGCGTAGGGGCGACCCGCTGGGTCGCCCGGTGGTGGGCGGAGGGCGCAGCAGATAAAGCACAGGCGGGACGCCTGTGCCACCCAATGAGCCCGGAAGGCTGCGCCAGAGCGAACCAGTTGATGTCGAAGGCAAACCGCTGAAAGCGGCTCTGAAAACCCCCCCTCCCTGAGAGGGGAGGGGGTTGGGGGAGGGTGGTAACATATTAAGATAACAATAAATATAATCACTCCCACCCGGTGTCGCCTCCTCAAGGGGGAGGGGATAAAGGCGATTTCTTTTTTCAAGGTTTTCCTGAAACAATACAATAGCAGCCAGGATATATTAAACATATTCCCGAATCACGATACTAGCTGATGGCTTAAGATTATGGATTTTCTGGCAAAAATCGTCGATATGAAAAAGGCCGAGAGCCAGCGCTTGCGGGAAGCGGGGGGGCTTACGCAATTCCTGGCGGCCATTGGCCGGCGGCCGGCGTGTTTCAGCCTGCAGGTAGCCCTGGAGGGTCGCCCCGGCCCCGCCATCATTGCCGAAGTGAAGCGGGCTTCCCCCGGCAAAGGGGAGTTTGCCATGCACTGGGACCCGCGGGAGCTGGCCTTAAGCTACCAGGAGAACGGGGCGGCGGCCATCTCCGTGCTCACCGAGGTCTCCTTTTTTAAAGGCGATCCCGAATTCATCCGGAGCCTGCGCCCGCTGATCCGGCTGCCCATCCTGCGCAAGGATTTTATCCTGGAGGAGATTCAGGTTTACCAGAGCGCCGCCCTGGGGGCCGACGCCCTGCTGCTCATCGTCAGCCTCCTCAGCCCGGAGAGGCTCCGGGCCTTGCTGTCCTTGACCCATTCCCTGGGGTTGGAGGCCCTGGTGGAAGTGCACACCCCAGGGGAGATGGCCGCCGCCTTGGACGTAGGGGGCAGGGTGATCGGCATCAATTCCCGGGACTTGCGCACCCTGCGAATGTTCCCGGACCGGCCTTTGGAGCTGGCGCCTCTGGCGCCGCCGGGGGTGACCCTGGTGGCCGCTTCGGGCCTGAAGACCCGGGCCGAGGTCGAAAGATACCAGGCCGCGGGCATCCGGGCATTTCTCATTGGGGAGGCGCTGGTGACGCAAACCGACCCGGGGGCCAAGTTGCGGGAGTTCATGGGGAACGCTGGTTCAGGTGAGGCGGCGGGCACAGCCCGCCCTGGGAAATGATAGAAAGATAGGATTTTATCGGGCGGCCTGTGCCGCCGGGTCATAAAAACATGGTTCGGATCAAAATCTGCGGTATTACCAATCCGGAAGATGCCCGGCTGGCGTCGGAGTTGGGAGCTGACGCCCTGGGGTTTATCTTTCATCCCGCCAGCGCCCGCCGGGTGGCGCCGGAGGCGGCCCGGGAGATCATCCGGCAACTGCCGCCCTTTGTCCTGAGCGTCGGGGTCTTTGTCGATGAAGAAGCCGCGGTGGTGCGGGACCTGGCTGCCCGGTTGGGCCTGGATTGGGTCCAGCTCCATGGCCGGGAATCGCCGGAGTATTGCCGCAGCCTGGGACGCCGGGTGCTCAAGGGGTTCCGGATCGAAGCAGAAAGCTCCCTGGGGGCCCTGGCAGAATACCGGGGCGCGGTGCAGGCCTTTCTCCTGGATACCTATAAAACCGGGCAGGCGGGGGGCACCGGGGAGACCTTCGACTGGCAACTGGCCCGGCGGGCGCAGGACTTCGGCGCCATCGTCCTGGCCGGAGGTCTGACCCCGGCCAATGTGGCCCAGGCCATCGAGGTGGCCCGGCCCCAGGCGGTGGACGTGGCCAGCGGGGTGGAGGCCGCCCCGGGGAAGAAGGACCCGGAGAAGTTGAGAGCCTTTTTTGAAAAGGTTAAAGGGGGTCAATAATCAGTAATCAATAATCAGTAATCAGTAATCAGTAATCAGTTATCAGCAATCGGTAATCGGTAATCGGCAATAAGGCGTATTAAGAGAGGGAATAATGAAGAATGCGCGTCACGCCCGAAGTTTCAGAGATTTACTGGTTTATCGCAAAGCTTTTGAAGTGGCCAAAAGAATCTTTGAAATATCAAGGAATTTTCCCAAAGAAGAGGTGTATTCCCTTACTGATCAGATTAAAAGAGCCTCCAGGTCTATAGGGGGACAAATCGCGGAGGCTTGGGGAAAAAGGCGTTATGAAAAACATTTTATCAGCAAATTAACGGATGCCGATGCGGAACAGATGGAAACCCAGCATTGGCTTGATGTGGTTGCATCCTGTGGATATCTGTCAGGGGATGAAAAAGAAACTTTAGAGACCCAGCTTCAAGAAATCGGCCGAATGCTCAATGCCATGATGGCAAAAGCAAACTTATTTTGCAGACAGGATATTTTTATAATTCAAGAGGAAGAAAGCACGTTTATTCTTGAAAAAGACACTGATTACTGATCACTGATTACTGATCACTGGTTACTGCTACGAACAAAGGAGGCAAACTTGTTACCGGATCGGCATGGCAGATTTGGGCGGTATGGGGGCCGGTTTGTGCCGGAGACCCTGATGCCGGCCCTTTTGGAGTTGGAGGCGGCCTATCATCGGATCAGCAGGGAGCGGGAATTTCGGGAAGAGTTGTCCTGGTATCTCAAGGATTACGTGGGCCGGCCCACGCCCTTGTATCACGCCCGGCATCTGACCGAAGCCCTGGGAGGGCCCCAGATTTACCTCAAGCGGGAGGACCTGGCCCATACCGGGGCCCACAAGATCAACAACACCCTGGGCCAGGGGCTTCTGGCCCGCCGCATGGGTAAAAAAAGGATCATTGCCGAAACCGGCGCCGGCCAGCACGGGGTGGCCACCGCCACGGTGGCCGCCTTGTTGGGGCTGGAGTGCGACATCTACATGGGCGCCGAGGATATCCGGCGGCAGCGCCTCAACGTGATCCGCATGCGTCTCCTGGGCTCCCGGGTGATCCCGGTGGAGTCCGGCAGCCGCACCCTTAAGGACGCCATGAACGACGCCATCCGGGATTGGGTCACCAACGTGCGCCACACCCACTATGTCCTGGGCTCCGTGGGCGGGCCCCACCCTTATCCCATGATCGTCCGGGACTTTCAAGCGGTCATCGGCCGGGAGGCCAAGGCTCAGTTACACAGGCTTACCGGCCGTCTGCCCCAGTGCCTGGTGGCCTGCGTGGGTGGCGGCAGCAACGCCATGGGCCTGTTTCATTCCTTTGTGGACGATCCGGTGCGCTTTATCGGGGTGGAGGCCGCGGGCCACGGCCTGAGCAGCGGGCAGCACTCCGCCACCCTGGTGGCCGGCAGCGTGGGGGTGTTGCACGGCGCCTTCAGTTATCTCTTGCAAGATCCATGGGGCAACATCCAGGAAGCCCATTCGCTGGCGCCGGGGCTGGATTACCCCGGGGTCGGCCCGGAGCACTCTTATTTCAAGGATTCAGGAAGGGCCGAATATGTGGCGGTGAGCGATACCGAGGCCCTGGAAGGTTTCAAACTGCTGTCCCGGACCGAGGGCATTCTGCCGGCCCTGGAGAGCGCCCACGCGCTGGCCTATCTGCAGCATCTGGCCCCCGAATATTCCCCGGCTGATCTGATTATCGTCAATCTCTCCGGCCGCGGGGACAAGGATGTCGAGGCGGTGGCCGAGGCCCTGGAGGTGTCCGGTGACGCGGATTGACCGGGTATTCAAGCGACTTAAGGCCAGGGGGGAGGGCGCCCTCATTCCCTTCATCACCGCCGGCGACCCGGATTTGGCCACCACCCGGGCCCTGGCCCTGGAGATGGCGGCCAGGGGCGCCGACCTGCTGGAGTTGGGGATTCCCTTTTCCGACCCCCTGGCGGACGGCCCCATCATCCAGGCGGCCAGCAACCGCGCGCTGCGGATGGGGGTGCACCTTAAAGAGGTCTTGCAAGTGGCGGGGGCCTTGCGCCGTGAAACGGAAATACCGCTGATCCTAATGGGATATTACAATCCCATCCTGCAATACGGACTGGAGCGCACCGCCCAGGAGGCCGCGGCTCTGGGGGTGGACGGCTTCATCATCCCGGACCTGCCGCCGGAGGAAGCTGGGCCCTGGCGGCTGGCCGCCGCCAGGGCCGGGGTGGCCGCTATCTTCCTGGCCTCCCCCACCAGCGGGGACGAGCGCATTCAAAGGATTGGCCGGCTCACCCGGGGGTTTCTCTACTATGTTTCGGTGACCGGGATTACCGGGGCGCGGCGAGAGCTGCCGCCGGAGCTGATCGCGGCCCTGCGGAAAGTCCGCAGCCTGGTGAAATGCCCCCTGGCAGTGGGCTTCGGCATCTCCAGCCCGGAGCAAGTGGCGCGGCTGGCCCCTTACGTGGACGGGGTGGTGGTGGGCAGCGCCATCGTCCAGCGGGTGGCCAGGCTTAAGGGACAGGACCTCATCAAAGAGGTGGGCGAGTTCATCGCCGCACTGAAAGAGCCATTGCGGAAGAAGTGAGAAGATTTTTGGGGAAGGGAGCCAGGGGCTTTTTGTAAGTGGCCCCTGCCCCCTTCCCCAAACCCTATCCCCCAACCCCCATAAGAGGTCTGGGAATGCGGGGCCGAAGGCCCCGCATTCCCAGACTAATTGTAGAAAACTGGATTGCGTACGAGCGCACCCTTTTCTTACTTCTGCAGCGATCTCGCGAGTGGGCCTGGCCAAGACGCGAGCGCCAGGAACCAGACCATTACTAGCAGCAGGCAACGGCGCACGGGGTTTTATCTTCCTATTATCCGATATAACCTTTAATCAATAAATCCGTTCCAAGTCGCCGAATTACCAATTCCCGGGCCTGGGGGGCATCCTGCAGATGAACGATTCCCTCACCCCCCAGGACGCCGGGGGCCCGGCGGCCGCCCAGGAATTTAGGGGCGAAAAAGAAGAAGAACTGGTTTACTAATCTCTGCTGGAAGAATGACCCGAGGGTTTCGGCGCCGCCTTCCACCAGCAGGCTTTGCACCTGCTGCTGGCCCAGAAGCCTCATCAGGTCCGATAAGGGCACTCTTCTCGAATTCCGGGATTGGCCCCGGAAGACCAGGACTTCCGCTCCCAGTTCCTTCAGGGCCCTGATCTTTTGAGCGGGGGCCGCCGCGGTGCAGGCCACCCAGGTGGGGGCCGGCGACTCCAGGTGCAGGACACGGGAGGCCAGGGGAATCCGTAAGGTGCTATCCAGAACGATGCGGATGGGGTCTTTGCCCCGGCGGGGCAGCCGGGTGGTGAGCTGGGGGTCGTCATTAAGGACGGTCTCGATGCCCACCAGGATGGCGTCCACCTGGTGGCGCAGGCGGTGTGCGAAGGCCCGGGCCGGCTCACCGGTGAGCCACTGGCTCTGGCCGCCGGCGGTGGCAATCTTGCCATCCAGGGAGCAGGCGGCCTTGGCGATGACCCAGGGACGCCCGCTCTCCAGCCAATGAAACCAGGCCTGGTTCAAACGCCGGGCTTCCTTCGCCAGCAGTCCCACCTCCACCGTCAAACCCCGGGATTGGAGAGATTGGGCCCCGGCCCCTGCGACCCGGGGATTGGGGTCGCGGATGGCGATGATTACCCGGGCCAGGCCAGCCGCCAGGATGGCCTCGGTGCACGGCGGGGTGCGGCCCTGGTGGTTGCACGGCTCCAGGGTGACGTAGAGGTCGGCTCCCCTGGCTGTTTCGTCGGCCTGCCGCAGGGCCGCCACCTCGGCGTGGGCCGCGCCCGCCCGGCGGTGAAAGCCTCGCCCCACCACCCGGCCCTCTTTGACCACCACCGCGCCCACCATGGGATTGGGCGAGACCCAGCCAGCCCCTTTGGCCGCCAGACGCAGGGCCAGTTTCATATATGCGGGGTTAATTTCGGTCATTGGATAGTGAGCCGAAAGCGGCAGCCGGTTCCGGATCATGAGCCAGCCCAGGAAAATCGTGGGTCTGCCCAGTAGTGTCCGGCAAGGTTTTTGCTGCGAGGCAGGCACTAGAGAATTGTTTGAACTTAGGCATGCCTACTAGCTAATTAATTCATTGAATTTACAAGCTATTTCCCTCTCCACCCTTGGGGGGAGAGGGCAGGGTGAGGGGGGATATGGAACGGCCGATGAAGCCACCCCTCACCCGGTGTCGTCCCCTCTCAGGGGAGAGGGGATTTAGTTGATCGGTATAATATATTGATATCGCTGAAATTACAATGGTAGAGAGTTTAACTGCGAGATAGTGTAATCTTCTCCATGCAATTTTGTTGACGCACACTACTGGGGTCTGGCAGGTTTCTATAACGTTGATAGAATCGTGTTAATGACATTTTATCGTGTTGACCTGTTCCGAAAAGTTGCGCTACCCCTAGACCCCCTGTCGCAGGCGCCGGGTCTCCCCCACCCGCACCGTGGTGCGGGCCGAATCGAAGTATTCCAGGAGGGGAATGGTAAATTTTCGGGAGGTCTGGGTAAGATCCTTGAACTGCAGGACGGTGATCTCCCGGTTTTTTTTGAGGAAGTCCACCAATTGCCCCTTGATCTGATCGATGGCCTCCCGGTGAAAATAGAGGTCCTCTTTGACCTTGACCAGGTGGCCCTGGTTCAGAAGTAGGGTCAGGAGCTGCTTGAGCTTGTCCGGGGAAACCTCCTGGGAGGCGGCGGCTTCCTTGAGGGTGGGGGGCGAGAGGCCGCCCCGGCGGTAGAGGGCAGCCAGACGGTTGACGTGCTCCTCCTGATCGCCGGCCAGGGTGACCCGGTGTCCGGCCAGGCGTACCAGTTCTTTTTCCACCGCAATCTGACCCTGTTGCGCCAGGTCGTTGAGCAACTGGTTGAAGAGGCGCACCTCCATCTGGGGAGGCAAATGGCGGCGCAGCTCTTCCTTGGAGAGCCCGGGTTTTAAGGGGTTATTGCGGTGGTAGGCGGCCAGGGTGCCGGTGATCTCTCCCTTCAGCTTGCTAGCGGTGGCGGCGAGGATATACTTCTCCTTCTCCGGGTCGTAATTGAGGGCTTGCCCCTGTTTGCTGAGGCGGAGCAACAGGGCCAACAGGTCGCCGGGGTCCCAGGGGAGAAGGGCTTCCAGCTCGCTGCGGCTAAGGCCGGCGGCCCCCGCCTCTTCCAGATAGAGGGGCAGGACCTCCTCCGGGGCGCCCTTCTCCAGGATCTCCAGTCTGGCCAGCACCTCCGCCTGGCGCCGGCGGTGGCGGGCCGGATGCACGTGGAGGACCTGTCCGCCCCCCCAGGTGAAGGCCGGGGAGAAGCTGCGGACCACCAGGCGGTCGCCGGGCTTCAGGGCGAGGGACTCGCGCAGGAAAAACTGCACGTAGCCGGAGGCCCCCGGGGGCAGGTCATCGGCGTCCAGGAGGAGCGGCATGGCCAGGCGCTCGCTGGTGCCGGTATGGAGGCGCACCGCCTGGCGGTGCTTCAGGGGCCGCGGCGCACTGGCCAGGATTTCCAGAAAGGCGTCCAGGCGCCGCGTTGGCAGGAGGGCATCCGGCGGCGCCAGCACCATGCCTCGCTGCAATTCTTCCTTTTCCAGTCCCTGGAGGTTGACGGCGGTGCGGTTGCCGGCCTGGGCCTCTGCCACCGAATGGCCGTGAACCTGGAGACCCCGCACCCGGGCCTTGAACCCGGGGGGATAGACGGCCACCGCCTCTCCCACCCGCAGCCGGCCGGAGATGGCGGTGCCGGTGACCACGGTGCCGAAGCCCCGAATGGTGAAGACCCGGTCAATGGGCAGGCGGAAGATCCCCTTGACCGGTTTGGGCGGCACCCGCTCGGCCAGCTCTGCCAGGGTGGCCAGGAGGTCCGCATGGCCGGCCCCGGTGACCGCGGAGAAGCGCACCATGGGCGCCCCCTCCAGGAAGGTGCCTTTGAGGGCCTCCTGTACCTCTTCTGCCACCAGTTCCAGCCAGTCTTCCTCCACCAGGTCGGTCTTGGTGAGGACCACCAGGCCTTGCTTCACCCGAAGCAACTGGCAGATCTCCAGGTGTTCCCTGGTCTGGGGCATGACCCCCTCATCCGCGGCGACGACCAGGGCCACCAGGTCCATGCCGGTGGCGCCGGCCACCATGTGGCGCACGAAGCGTTCGTGGCCGGGGACGTCGACAATCCCCAGATGCCGGCCATTGGGCAGGGCGAGGTCCGCAAATCCCAGTTCAATGGTGATGCCCCGCAGCTTTTCCTCTTTCAGGCGGTCCGGGTCCACCCCGGTGAGGGCCTTGATGAGGGAGCTCTTGCCGTGGTCGATGTGGCCGGCGGTGCCCAGGATGATGGGAGCGGTGGACATGGTTAATTCACAGAAGGGGCCATGGCTATCATTTCAGAGGAGCTTTCGGTCAGTAGTGTCCGGCAATAAAATTGCATGAAGAAGCTTATGCTTTCTCGCGTTAAACCCTAGGCCATTGTAATTTCAACGATATCAACATATTATACCGATGCAACCAAATCCCCTCTCCCCTGCGAGGGGACGACACCGGGTGAGGGGTGGCTTCGTCGGTCGTCCATACCCCCCTCACCCTGCCCTCTCCCCCCAAGGGGGGAGAGGGAAAAAGCTTGTAAATTCCATGAAATGATTATCTATTGGGCATGCCTAAGATCAAACAGATTTCTACTGCCTGCCCTATAGCAAAACCCTTGCCGGACACTACTGGGTTTCAGTCTATTAGTGGAATGGTATTCCAGACCACGTGTTCCCTGAATAGAACCGTATCTAGTTTGGCATAATCTCGATAATCGGCGGCCACAGGCCGCCCTGGAAAAGCCCCTCTTCCGCTATTAGGGCGGGCTGTGCCCGCCACCTCAACTAAAGCCCCAGCTCGGTGATTTTCCCTACCATAGCATAAATGCAGGAGAAAATCTTTTTCCTAACCACTGGCCGGTTCGCAGCAATCACCGGACCCTGCTCCTGGCTCCTCACTCTGCATCTTCAAAATGCGCAGTTCCCGGCTCTGGTCTTCGTTCAGGTGGAAGATCTGGGACAGGGCATCGGTAACCGTGGGGTTGTCCTTCTCCTGGAGACGCAGGTGAAGTTCCAGGCGGCGGGGGGTCGTCACCGTAAGTCTGGCCACCAGGGGGCGCAGGTCCAGGGTGCGCTCTTCCTTATGGGGGCGCCGCCGGATCGCCGGGAATTCCTTCCGGGCCAGAAATTCTTCGGCAGTTTGCCGGGAAAAGGTGTCTTCCGGGGTCTCCACCTGGTAAACCGCCATTTCCCGGCGGGGCGGAGGCAGCCGCTGGGGCAAGAGAATGGCGTCCAAAATCCGGAGGCCCGGCGGCAAGGCCCGGTTAAGGGTTTCCACCAGGAGCGCGGGCTCCAGGCTGGCCGACAGTTGCACGTCCAAAGTTTCCTCCAGGGACTCCAACCCCACGGGCAGCGCGCCATGGAACGACACCCGGGGCAGGGGATGATAGCCGGCGGTATAGACCAGGGGCAGCCCGGAGCGGCGCAGGGTGCGATAAATGGCAGACACCAGCTCCAAATGGCTCAGCCAGCGGGCCTGGTCCAGCTTGCTATAAGTCAGCCGGTACCTTGACAAAAAAAACAAAAAAAGCGGCTGCGGGGACGCGGCAAGCGCGGCGGGGGAAGGAGTTGCGGGAGGTGTCGGCCGGAGGTCGGGTGGCTGCTGCAACCGCAGGGAGATCCTGTGCTGGTCGCAGACTCCGCACTCCTGGCAGCCGTCCTGGCGGCAGTCGGGAGTCTCCAGCCCCAAACGGGCGCGCTCCCGCTCCTGCAGCAGAAATTCCCGGCTGACGCCGCAGGACAGATGGTCCCAGGGCAGGACCTCATCCTGGTCCCGTTCCCGCAGATAAAAGTCCGGGTCCACCCCGCTCTCCTTGAAGGCCTGGCGCCAATGTTCCAGGCACAGGTACTCGCTCCAGGCGTCCAGGCGGCAGCCCAGACGGTGGGCCGCCAGCAGCACCGGGGCCAGGCGCCGGTCTCCCCGGGAAAAGACGCCTTCCAGCCAGGCCTGGGATGCAGCGTTCCATTTCACCTGAACCTGCGGATGGCGCAGCCCATCCTTGACCCGGTGCAGGCATTGCAGGTATTCCTCCAGACCCAGTTGACGCTCCCACTGGAAGGGGGTGTGGGCCTTGGGAATGAAGCTCCCCAGGCTGACGTTGAGCCGGGAGCGGCGGCTGCCGGCCCGGAGGATTTGCACCGCCAGCCGGGGGATGGCCTCCCGATCCGTAGCGCACTCCTGGGGCAGTCCCAGCATAAAATAGAGTTTTAGCAGTCGCCAGCCCGCCGCGAAGGCCTGCCGGGCCGAGGCCAGGATGAGCTCATCCGGCAGGTTCTTGTTAATTACCCGGCGAAGGCGGTCGCTGCCAGCCTCCGGGGCCAGGGTCAAGCCGGTGCGGCGAACCCGTTGGATCTGCTCCATGATTTCCGGTGTCAGGGTATCGGCCCGCAGGGAAGGAAGCGAAATGGCCACCTGCCTTTGGGAGACCTGATCCATCAGTCCGGTGAGCAGCCAGGTGAGGGGACGGTAATCTCCGGCGCTCAGGGTCAGCAGGGAGATCTCTTCGTAGCCGGTGGCGGCCAGGGCCGTTTCGGCCCATTCCAGGAGGTCGGCGGCCCGACGCTCCCGCACCGGACGATAGATCATACCCGCCTGGCAGTAACGGCAGCCCCGGGTGCAGCCCCGGGCGATCTCCAGATTGAGGCGATCATGGATGATCTGGCAAAAGGGCACCAGCGTCTGAGGAGAAACGGATATGCGGTTGAGATCGTCCAGCACCCGCTTGTGGATGATCCGGCGCCGTCCCTGGGGAAGAATTTCTCGCAATCGCCCCTGTTCATCGAACTCCATGGCGAAGAAGGCAGGCACATAGACACCCTCTATCTCTTCCAGGGCCCGCCATAGCTCCCGGCGGCTGCCACGGCCAGCCTTCCAGGCCGAAACCTTCGCCGCCAGCTCCAGCAGCGCCTCCTCCCCGTCGCCGAGTAAAACGGCGTCCAGGAAGGGGGCCAGCGGCTCGGGGTTGAAACAGGCGGGGCCGCCGGCAATCACCACCGGGTCCTCGGGACCGCGCTCCACCGCTTTCAGGGGCACCCCGCTTAGGTCCAACAGGTTGAGGAAGTTAGTGTAACCCAGCTCGTATTGCAGGCTCACCCCCAACAGGTCGAACGAGCCCAAAGGGGTGCCGGACTCCAGGCTGGCGAGGGGCCGGCCTCGAAGCCTAAGCTCGTATTCCAGGTCCGGAGCCGGGGCATAGGCCCGCTCCGCCCAGATAGTCTCTTCCCGGTTGAGGATGCCATAAAGCAGCCCCAGACCCAAATGGGACATGCCCACTTCGTAGAGGTCCGGAAAGAGCAGGGCCACCCGCAGGGAAACCCCCCGGGGGTCCTTGTGGACCGCGTTGATCTCCCCGCCCAAATAACGGGCCGGGCGCCGGACGCGGCTTAAGTAGGTGGGCTCGGACAAGGTCTGGAATCATAAATCCCCCCTCTTCCCCCCTTTTTCAAAGGGGGATTTAGGAGGATTTCCTTTTGCATCTTAGGGCGATCCGCAGGGTCGCCAGACTTTATTTGTATTTATAACCTCTTACCCGCGTGGTCATCTTGCTGCGCCAGCGAGATGGCTTCATTAAGGTCCAGGCTGCCATCGTAAAGGGCCCGGCCGGTGATGACCCCCACCACCCCCAGGGGCTCCAGGGGCAGGAGGGCTTCGATGTCCGCCAATGAGCTAACCCCGCCCGAGGCGATGACCGGCAGGTCCACCGCCTGGGCCAGGGCCCGGGTGGCTTCGATATTGATCCCCCGTTTCACCCCGTCCCGGGAGATGTCGGTATAGATCAGGGCCGCGGGCCGCAAGGGCTCCAGGGATTTAGCCACTTCCAGGGCGGTGCGGCGGCTGCTCTCGGTCCAGCCCTCCACCGCCAGCAAGCCATCCCGGGCATCAAGGCCAATGGCGATACGCCCGGCAAAGCGGGCGCAGGCCCGGGCCGCCAGCTCCGGGTCCTTGAGGACCACGGTGCCCAGGATCAACCGGTCCAGCCCCAGGTCCAGGTAGAAGCTGATGGTTTCCAGGGTGCGGATGCCGCCCCCCAGCTCCATGGGGATGGTGAGATTTTCACGCAGGCGCCGGATGGCCTCCAGATTTTGGGGGCTGCCGGAAAAGGCCCCGTCCAGGTCCACCACGTGGAGCCAACGGGCCCCGGCCGCCTGCCACTTGAGGCCGGTGGCCACCGGATCGTGGGAGAATACTGTCATCTCCTCGGCCCGGCCCTGGCGCAGGCGTACGCACTTGCCGCCTCTCAGGTCGATGGCCGGAATAATTAGCATATTAAAATGTTAACCCAACTGACTCATTACTTACAAGCCCGTTGGGGGATAGCCCACCCTGCGGGGCTTTAGGCAATCACCTTGAAAATTTAGGAAAATCATAATAATCTCTAGGCAAATGTGAGCGCCGGGCGCGCTTGCCAGGACGGGAACCGGGGCGGGCCGCGACGAGCACCTGTTCCGGTTCACTCCAAGGCTGCCAAGGGCTGGCGTCAGAGGACGCTGGACCATGGTATGGGTAAAAAAATCTAGTGTCATGTTTCAGAAATACCTTTAAAAATATCGACATGTTCTGGTAGCCTGCGGCTACCAGTTAAAGGCCAAAAGATCAAGAACATTTTTTATTAAAGGAAAATCTGAGAGAGGACAATAGCTAATTATTCAGATAAAGGTTAAGAAAGTGTCCGATTTGGCCCGTTTTCTTATCCTCCTGGGCGGCATCCTGGTAGTGCTGGGGTTGGCGTTGCTGCTGCTTCCCAAGATTCCCGGGCTGGGCAGGCTGCCGGGGGACATCATCATCAAGCGGGAAAATTTCACCGTTTACTTCCCCCTGGGGACTTGCATCCTGGTAAGTCTCATTCTGAGCCTGATCTTCTGGCTCAGGGGGCGCTGATTTTACCATAGGGCGTGTCTTAGGCGCCATTAATCCGTTCTCATGGTCTGGATTTGGCGCATAAGACGCGTCCTACCAGGACTTAGGCGGCGCTAATATTGCCAGCCACGATTTCCTTTGTAGCCGCGATCACGACTTACTTGGGCCTCATCCCCTGGACAACGGCGGCCAGGCGCCCTATCTTAAGGCAGGTCGGCGACAGGTAAAAAAAGACGCATGTGCGCCGAATGCCTTGCAAATTTCCCCCGGAAAAGTATACTGTAGTGCATCCCGCTGCCGGATCTGGATACCAGGGAGAGCGGGCGATCCCCCGGGCTAGAACCGCGGGGTTTGCAGGTGAACTAGATGGCGGAACTCCGTAAAGACCCCATCATCGGGCGCTGGGTGATCATCTCCACCGAACGCGGTAAGCGCCCCCACGATTTTGTGGTGGAATCGGAGGTGACCAGGGGCGGTTTTTGCCCCTTCGATCCGGGCAATGAGCACACCACTCCCCCGGAGATCCTGGCCTATCGTGAGGATGGCAGCGCGCCCAACACTCCGGGCTGGCTGCTCCGGGTGGTGAACAACAAATTCCCGGCCCTGTCCAGAGAAGAGGAGTTAGACCGCCGGGGCGAAGGCATGTTCGACAAGATGAGCGGGTTCGGGACCCACGAAGTCATTATCGAAAGCCCTGATCACCAGTTAACCCTGGCCACCATTTCCTTGGAAGGCTTCTTCCGGGTGCTCACCGCCTTCCGGGACCGGATTGCCGCCTTGAGCGAGGACCCTCGCTTCAAATATGTCCTGATTTTCAAGAACCAGGGGCGAGCCGCCGGGGCCTCCCTGGAACACAGCCACAGCCAGCTCATCGGCCTCCCCATCGTACCGGAACTGGTCATGGAGGAGCTGAGCGGCGGCAAATTTTATTATAACTATAAGGAGCGCTGTGTCTTTTGCGACATGATCCGCCAGGAATTACAGCAGGGGGTGCGGGTGGTCCTGGAAAACACCGAATTCGTGGCCATCTCTCCCTTTGCTCCCCGCTCTCCCTTTGAGACCTGGATCCTGCCCAAGGCCCATTACTCCTCTTACGTGGATTTGAAGGAAGACTCCTTCCACCTGCTGGCTGAGGTCTTTTCCGAGACCCTGAAAAGCCTGGAAAAGGCACTGGGGAAGGTTCCTTATAATTTTATTCTGCACACCTCGCCCATTGGGGAGCCGGAGTTGGCCTATTACCACTGGCATTTCGAGATCATGCCCAAGCTTACCCTGATCGCCGGTTTCGAGTGGGGTTCGGGGTTTTACATCAATCCTACACCCCCGGAAGATGCAGCCCAGTATCTTCGCGAGGTGAAGCTGTAACCTGAGGGGGATAACAGATGCGTATCCTGATGGTTACCCCGGAAGCCAATCCCTTCGCCCACAGCGGCGGATTGGCGGAAGTGATCTCTGCCCTGGCCCAGACCCTGGTGAGCCTGGGACACGAGGTTGATGTGGTGCTGCCCCTCTACCGCCAGGTTCAGGAAACGGGCCGCCCCTTGACCGACACGGGCCATACCCTCTCTATCCCGCTCTCCTGGAAGAATTTGCCGGCAAAGATCTTTACCGCGGAGATGGAGCCCCATCTGAGGTTCTACTTCATCGCCCAGGACGCCCTGTTCAACCGGGATGGCCTCTACGGCACCTCCTACGGCAATTTCGAGGATAATGCGGAGCGCTTCATCTTCTTCAGCCGGGCGGTGGTGGAGATGATGGAGGCCCTGGAGATGGATTGCGACATCTGCCATTGCCACGAATGGCAGACCGGCCTGGTGCCCGTCTATCTGCGAACCCTTTACGGCGAGCGGCCGCGGTTCCAGCGGATGGCCACGGTCTATACGGTCCATAACGTGGGCTACCAGGGCCTTTTTTCTTCCTATGACCTGCCTCTCACCGGCCTGGGGTGGGAGCTGCTCTCCCCCAAGGCCCTGGAATTTTATGGCCATCTCAACTTTATGAAAGGCGGTTTGGTGTTCGCCGATCTACTCAATACGGTAAGCAGCAGGTACCGGGAAGAGATCCAGACTCCGGAATATGGTTTTGGACTGGAGGGCCTCTTCCAGGAACGTGCCCGGGAGCTTTACGGCATCCTGGAAGGGGTCGACTATCTTCGCTGGGATCCCGGCCAGGATACCTTCCTGGAGGCCCCCTACGACCGGGAGCATCTGGATGGAAAAAAGGCCTGCAAGATCGCCCTGGAAAAGCACTTCGGCCTAAACCTGCAGCCGGACAAGCCCTTAATGGGCATGACCACCCGGTTTTTTGAGCGCAAGGGCATCGACCTGGTGGAGCATATCCTGGATGACTTGATGGCCCTGCCGGTTGGCTTCGTTATCCAGGGTACCGGGGAAGAGCGTCACCAATATCTGCTTTGTGAGATCGCTAACCGCTATCCCGAGAAGATGGGCCTGGATATCGGTTACTCGGAAGAACTGACGCACCAGATTATCGCCGGGACCGACATCTTTCTCATGCCCTCCCGCTTCGAGCCCTGTGGTCTGGACCAGCTCTACTGTTTGCGTTATGGCACCATTCCGGTGGTTCGGGCTACCGGCGGCCTGGATGAGACGATCCAGGAATACGATCCCCAAAGCGGAGCGGGCACCGGCTTTAAGTTCTCGGGCTATACCCCGGCGGAACTCATGGTTGCGGTACGGCGGGCCCTGGCCCTTTATCAAAACCGGCCGGCCTGGGAGGCGTTGATGCGACAGAACATGGCCCTGGACTATTCCTGGATTAATACCGCGGGCCCCATGTATGTAGAGCTGTACCGTCTCGCCGTGGAGAAACGGCAGCGCTTGTTAGGAGGGTAAATTTCCATGAGTTCGGAGCGCGCTGCCTTCTTGACCCAGATGGTGGAGGTGTTCACTTCCACCGTCAGTTTTGGGGAGCGGCTCAACAATATGGTCCATCTTCTGGCCCGTCACCTGAATTTGGATCTGGCCCTCTATTTTGGTCTGGATAAGGCCAGGGAGACCCTGGTTCTGAATATCAGCAGCCAGGGACCCGTGGCGCCGCAGCAGCGCCTGGAATTTGCCTTGGGGGCCGGTCTGGTGGGGGAGGCGGCCGTCAGCCGCAAGTACCGGGTAGTCCATCGGTATCAGCCGGGGGTCGCCGAGGTCAACGCCGTCCTGGAGAAGTTAACCCCTGCCTATCGAACCCTGGCCGCCTTCCCGGTGTCCGACGACAATTTCCTCTATGGCGTTTTGCTGCTGATGGACCGGGAAGATCGGCCCATCACCCCGACGGAGCGCCAGAACATTCAACTGGTCTGCCTGATGTTGGCGGGCACCCTGCGCCAGGCCATCGTCCAGGAGGACGCCAAGAAGCGCATCGCCGAACTCTCGGTGCTCTTCGAGGTGGGCAAGGCCCTTAGTTCCACGGTGGAGCTGGATGAACTTCTGGAGCGCATCGTCAGCACCACCGCCAAGGTGATCACCGCTCGGGGTGCGGCCCTGGATATCATTGACAGCGACACCGGGGAGCTCAGGGTTTCTTCCCGTTACGGCAACATCCCGCACGAATGCGCACCCTTCTCCCTATATCCCCCTGAAACCGGCGGGGCCGGGGAGCCGGGCCACTTAGAAGGGCATGCCCTTAACGCCGAAGGCCGCACCCACTATTTCCTGGCGGTGCCCCTGACCTTCAAGGGGCGACTTCGGGGCACCTTGTGCGTCTATGACAAGTTGGTCCCCGGCGGCCAATTCGCTTCCTTCGATCCGGAAAACCGCCAGCTTCTCTATACCATGGCTGGGGTGGTGGTCAACGCCATCGAAAACGCCCTCACTTATCAGCAGGTGGAGAGCCTGGCCGAGAAAAATGAACGCATGGTGCGGAACCTTACCACCCTGCAGGAGATCTCCCAGGTCTTGCTCTCCACCGTACAGCAGGACCGGCTGCTGGAGATCGTCCTCCAGGGGCTAACCCTGAAGCAGGGTTTGGGCTTTGCCCGGGCCATCGTCTTCATGGTGGATGAAGAAACCCAGACCCTGAAAGGGATCAAAGGGGCCCGCCGGGTCGACGAGCCGTCCCTGAGTTTCCAGACCCTGCTGGCGCCGCCGCCGGAGCCCATTGCGGTGGAAGATTGGGAAATCCCCATCCGACCCGACCAGGGTCCCCTGGCCCTGACGGTGCTCCGGAAACAACCCTTCCATTACCGCGGCAAGGAGCCCGGTGTGCCCGCTTCCCTGTTGGAAAAATACGCCCCGGGAGAATTTTTCGTCGTCCCTCTGGTGGTGAAAGACCGGGCCACCGGGGTGATCGTGGTCGACAACGAGGATTCCGGGCGTCCATTGGAGGCGGAGCCCTTGCACGTATTGCAGATGTTCGCCAACGAGGCGGCCCTGGTCCTGGAAAATGCCCACCTCTATTCCACCATCGAAGCCAACAATCGGGAGCTGCTCCTCATTCGGGAACGGATGCTGGAATCTGACCGGCTGGCGGCTTTGAGCAGCCTGGCCTCCGGCATGGCCCACGAAATCCGCAATCCCCTGGTATCCATCGGCGGCTTCGCCCGGCGCATCGGCAAGCTGGTGGATGTCAACTCCCCCCTGCATGGCTACGTGGAGGTCATCCAGGAGGAGGTGAGCCGCCTGGAGAAGCTCTTGCGGGAGATCCTGGATTTTACCGGGGAAAACCTCTCCTATTATGGGGACTACGAACTTTCCAAGCTCATCGAGGACACCCTCATCCTGGTGCACCGTGATCTGGACGCCGGCAAGATCATGGTGGTCAAGGAATTCGCCCCCATGCCCCGGCTTCATTGCGATGACCGGCAGTTAAAACAGGTCTTTTATAATCTCCTTCAGAACTCCATCCAGGCCATGCCCCACGGCGGCACCCTAACCATCCGCACTCATCAGGTGGAACGGTCCGACGGCCTCTATGAGGCGGCGGCCATCAGCGACACCGGCGGCGGCATTCCCCTGGAGGTGCTCCACAATATCTTTAACCCGTTTTTCTCCACCAAAGACTACGGCACCGGCCTGGGGCTGGCCATCGCCCAGCGCATCGTTTCCCGGCACTACGGCCAGATAGAGGTCAATAACGAAATGGGCAAAGGGGTGACCTTCATCGTGACCTTTCCGGTGGCCAAATATTGTCTGGTGAAGGAGGCGGCCCAGGAAGCGGTTCCGGAGGGCGACTCGATGACATCTAGTGGAGAACGGCGATGAAAAAGATCCTGGTGGCTGACGATGAAATGAGCATTCGCCTCCTTTATAGCGAAGAACTCAAAGAGGAAGGCTACGAGGTCTACATGGCCAGCAATGGGAGGGAAGCCCTGGAAATGGTGGAGAAGATCCCCCTGGACCTGGTGATCCTGGATATCAAGATGCCGGAGATGGACGGCATCGAGGCCCTCAGGCAAATCAAGGAGAAGCGGCCGGACCTGCCGGTGATACTCAGCACCGCCTACGGCGAATACCGCCAGGATTTCGCCACCTGGGCCTCGGATGAATATCTGGTAAAATCCTCGGACCTGGAAGATCTAAAAGCGGTGGTGAGGCGCCACCTGAAAGAACCGAGTGAAGAGAGGCCCTCGTGAGTAGATGCAAAACTGTCCTGTTCGTTATCCTGATCGCGATTCTATTGGACTTCGCTCTGGAGAACCGCGGTTTGACCCAAGATCTGAAACTCTTCAGGATCACCCTGGGGCAGGCGCCCACTTTCCTCCTGGCCTACGCCAGCGTGGCGGTGGGGCTGGTGCTGGGCTGGGTGGGCCACGTGTTCCGGGTAAGAAATAAACGGCGCCGGGCCGCCCGGGCGCCGGCCCAGGAAGAGCAGGCCCAGCCGGGCCCGCAGACGCAGGACCCGGCGCACTAAGGCAGTAGGGTAGGGCGGGCGTCCCTGCCCGCTACAGGGAGTTTTCTGTCATTGGCCCGCCTCGCATTTTGCAAACTAGGCTTTTAAAGAACAGATAAATCTTTTTCAAAAATAAGGAGAATATCAACCGGCGCATTTGCGGTTTTGTGCTCTTCTGAATTTTGCAAGAGGCTAATTAGTTTTCTGCTTTTCTGTGAAAGACAAGGGCAAGGGCCCCTAGCAGAGACAGAAAACAGAAAACAGAAAACAGATAACTGAATTAGCGCCGCAGGCGTCTCCTTTCGATTTCCTCCTGGACTTCCTTGGGGTTGGCCAGCCCGAACCAGAACATCTCCGGCCCGCCGGATCGGTCCCCGATGACGAGATTGCCCACCCGCAGGATCGATTGGGTGAGCCCCCGGCGCAACAGGACGTCCCCCAGGTTCTCCCAGGTGATTTCCTGCTGCCGGGGCGACGGCCAGCGCCACCGCGTCGCCAGCCCCCGCGGGCTGAGGCGGTACTCCCGGCCCAATTTCAGATAGACCACCAGGGCGATGAGGACCAGGCCCAGGAGCGTGCCCACCGCCACGGAAAAATGGAACACCCCGAAAATCCAGACATCGGGGTTGAGCCGCGGTCCCAACAGGAAGATGACAATGGCCACATAATACACAAAAAAGGCCCGGCCGCAGGGAACCAGGATTGCCTCCGGGGCAGGCATCATTTCTTTTCCCGCCATTTTCACCCACCTCTAATCCCAATTTCTAACTCAGGCGGGGCGCCTATGCTGCCTGGCATTGAGGGTGCATGGTCTTTGCAGGATATTTTCATCTTCAAGTTAAAAATATAAACAAGCTATTGGCCTAGGCCTCTGGCCGGTGGATCAGTTTACCTCATCAATAAACCACGCGAAAATCCGCCAGGTCCCCCAGGTAAGGTTGCCACTCCGCCTCCAGGTGATCCACGTAGGCATAGGGCGGACCCTGGCGGCACCAGGCCAGCATGTTCTCCAGCACTGGCCGCTCACCTTCAAAGAGGGCCTCTACCCGGCCATCCGCCAGGTTCCTGACCCAGCCCGCCAGACCCCGGGCCCTGGCCTCGTCCCGGGTGGAGGCCCGGAAGAAGACCCCATGTACCCGGCCCTCAATCAGGACATGGAGTCGCGCCTTATCTGCCATCATGACCTCCTGCCGATCAGTTCTTCAAAGGCCGACTCGTCCAGGAGGGGCACCCCCAGCTCCTCCGCTTTGGCGTACTTGCTGCCCGGATCAGCCCCCATCACCACGTAGTCGGTCTTGGCGGACACCGAAGAACTCACCTTGCCGCCCCGGGCAGTCACCTGGGCCTTGGCCTCCTCCCGTGAGATATGGGCCAGACCCCCGGTGAAGACGAAGGTTTTGCCCGCCAGGGGGCCGGTCGCTGGCGCCTCCGGCGGCAGTTCCTCCACTCCGGCCTCCTTAAGCTGCCGCAACAGCTCCAGGTGCCGAGGAAGGTCAAAATATTCCCGGATGCTGGCGGCCACCTGTTCCCCCACCCCTTCCACCTCCAGCAGCTCGTCCCTGGATGCCTTTATCAAGCGATCCAGGCTCTGGAAGTGGCGGGCCAGGATCCGGGCGGTGGCCTCCCCCACGTAACGGATCCCCAAAGCGTTGATCAACCGGTGCAAAGGAACCCGTTTGCTCCGCTCAATGGCATTGATGATATTCTGGGCCGATTTTTCCGCGAAGCGCTCCAGGGGAACGAGGTCACCTTCAGTCAGGCGGTAAAGGTCGCTGACCTCCCGCACCAGGCCCGCGGACACCAACTGCCGGATAATCTTTTCCCCCAGGCCGTCGATGTCCATGGCCCCTTTGGAGGCGAAATGCATGATGGCCCGGGTCTGGGCCCCGAAGCAGTCGGGGTTGGGGCAGCGGGTCACCTTCTCGCCCGGGGGGCGCACCAGGGGGGTTCCGCAGGCCGGACAGAGCTTGGGCATCTGAAATGGTTTCTCCTGGCCGGTGCGGTGCTCGCTGATGACCTTGACCACCTCGGGGATGACGTCGCCGGCCCGCTGGACCAGCACCCAATCACCAACCCGCACGTCCTTGCGAGCCACTTCGTCTTCGTTGTGCAGGGTGGCCCTGCTGACGGTAACGCCGCCCAGCGCAACCGGCTGCATTACCGCCATGGGGGTGACCGCGCCGGTGCGCCCGACGTTGACCACGATGTCCAGCACCCGGGTAGTCTCCTGGGTGGCGGCAAACTTGTAGGCCAGCGCCCAGCGGGGACTGCGGGCCTTGGCGCCCAACCTCTCCTGCAGGGAGAGGGAGTCCACCTTGATCACTATGCCGTCGATTTCGAAAGGCAGGCCGTGGCGTTGCTGCTCCAGCCGGCAGTGGTAGGCGATGGCCGCATCGATCCCCTCACCCTGCTCGATGAGCTCCGAGACCCGAAAACCCCAGGTTTTCAAGGTCTGCAGCACTTCCCAGTGGGACGCGAAACTGCGGCCCCGCACCTCGCCTACCCCGTAACAGAAGATCTTCAGGGGGCGGGCCGCGGTGATGCCGGGGTCCAGTTGGCGCAGGGAGCCCGCCGCGGCGTTGCGGGGGTTGGCAAAAGCCGGCTCGCCTTGGGACAGGCGCTGCTCATTGAGCTTCTGGAACTCACTCAGGTCCATATAGACTTCGCCCCGGACCTCCAGCAGCTCCGGGGCCGGCTCTTCCCGGGTGAGGATTTGCAAGGGGATGGTATGGATGGTCTTCAGATTCTGGGTGACGTTTTCCCCCCGAACCCCGTCGCCCCGGGTAGAGCCCACGCGGAAGCGCCCCTGTTCATAGACCAGTTCAATGGCGCAGCCATCCATCTTGGGCTCCAGGACGTATTGGAGCGGCTCGGGGCTGCGCAGAAAGCGCTGCAGGCGCTCCTCGAACTCCCGCACCTCGCCCTCGCTGAAGGCATCATCCAGGGAGATCATCGGCAGCCGGTGGCGCACCGTCTCGAACTTTTCCAGGGGCGCGGCCCCCACCCGCTGGCTGGGGGAATCCGGGGTCAGCAACCGGGGATAGCGCTCCTCCAGTCCGATGAGCTCCTGCAGAAGACGGTCGAATTCCGCATCGGAGATTACCGGGTCATCCAGGACATAGTAGCGGTAATTGTGGTAATTGATCTGCTCCCGGAGCTCCTGCACCCGGGCCACGACTTCCTGGGGGATCTCTTTCTGCGCCACGGCCGCCCTCTTTGAATAATATGATAGGGAGTTTTCCCCGGCTTGGCAAGGCGGAATCGGAGGCTGGCCAGTCTTGACAGGCGGTCTTACTCCGCATAAAACATGGAGGGCGAAACCTTTCGCCAAACCAAATGTGTAGGGTGGGCACTGCCCACCAAAACGTAGGGGCAACCCGACGATCGGGAGAAGCCAGTGTATTGGGACCGGACCATTGAGACCCTCGAGCGCGCCGCTTTGCAGGAACTGCAGCTGCAGCGCCTGCGGCAGACGGTCAGCCGGGCGGCCAGCAGCCCCTTTTATGGCGAGCGCCTGGCCCGGGCCGGGGTGAGGCCGGAGTGGATCAATAGCCTGGAAGATATTCGCCGGATTCCCTTCACCAGCAAGGACGACCTGCGGGCCCGGGGCCGGGACATGCTCAGCGTCCCCCAGACGGAAATCGTCCGGCTGCACGCCTCTTCGGGGACCACCGGCCAGGCCACCGTGATCTATTACACCCGCCGGGATATCGAGACCTGGGCCGATCTGGTGGCCCGCTCCATGTACATGACCGGGGTGCGGCCGGGGGACGTCTTCCAGAATATGATGGGCTACGGCCTGTTCACCGGGGGCCTGGGGTTCCACTACGGCGGCGAGCGACTGGGGGCCCTCACCATTCCGGCCGGCGCCGGGAACAGCGCCCGGCAGATCCAACTCTTGCAGCAGTTCGGGGCCACCGTCATCCATATCATCCCCAGCTTCGCCCTGTATCTTTTGAAAAGCTTCGCCGAGCACGGCCTGGACCCTCGCGACCTGTCCCTCAGGATCGCCTTCATCGGGGCCGAACCCCATTCGGAGTATATGCGGCGGCGCATCGAAACGGCCTACGGCCTCAAGGCCTACAACTCCTATGGCCTCTCGGAGATGAACGGCCCGGGGGTGGCCTTCGAATGCCCGGAACAGAACGGCATGCACCTCTGGGAGGACGCCTTCCTGCTGGAAGTGGTGCACCCCCAGACCCTGGAGCCCCTGGGGCCCGGGGAGATGGGAGAGCTGGTATTCACCAACCTCAGCCGCGAGGGTATGCCCCTGCTGCGTTACCGCACCCGGGACCTGGCTTCTTATGAAGAGGACCCCTGTCCCTGCGGCCGCGCCTTCCGGCGTCTTTCCCGCATCCAGGGCCGCACCGACGACATGCTCATCGTTAAAGGGGTCAACATCTTTCCCCTGCAGATCGACCGGGTGCTGATGGCTATGCCGGAAGTGGGCAGCCACTACCTGGTGGAGGTGACCCGGGAGGAGTTCAACGACCTGCTGCACGTCAAGGTGGAAGTGCAGGCCAATTTTTTTCAAGAGGACCTCAAGTACTTGAGCGGCCTAAAGAAACGCATCACCGAAGCCCTGAAGAGCGAGCTCCTGGTAACCCCCCGGGTGGAGCTGGTGGAGCCCCACAGCCTGCCTCGCAGCGAAGGCAAGGCCCAGCGGGTGGTGGATAAACGTCCCAAATAGAGGAGTATGAGAGCAGTAGTGTCCGGCAACAAAATTGCATGGAGAAGATTACAGTATCTGGCAGTTAAACTCTAGACTACTGTTATTTCAGCGATATCAATATATTATACCGATGCAACAAAATCCCCTCTCCCCTGCGAGGGGAGAGGGTTAGGGTGAGGGATGGCTTCATTGGCAGTTGCATACCCCCCTCACCCTGCCCTCTCCCCCCAAGGGGGGAGAGGGAAATAACTTATAAATTCCATGAATTGATTAGCTAGTGGGCATGCCTAAGTTCAAACAAATCCCTAATGCCTGTATAATAGCAAAAACCTTGCCGGAAACTATGGTACCGGCGCCCCTCCTGACCGCCTAAGTTGACATCCCGGGGAGCGGATGGTAAAAATTTGGGGCAGGAGGGATGGCCGAGTGGTTTAAGGCGGCGGTCTTGAAAACCGCAGACCTTTAGGGGTCCGGGAGTTCGAATCTCTCTCCCTCCGCCAGGTAAGGCTTCTGTTTTCAGTTTTCAGTTTTCGGTTTTCTGTAAATTCAAGGAAAATATTAAAGATTAAATGCAGCATTTATCCCCTTTCCCCCGATGGGGGAGAGGGTTAGGGTGAGGGGGAATTTAATCTCTTTTCCGCTCCTATTAATAACAGCTAATAGTAAATCGCCGTCGGTATTTAATCTTAACTTAGGTTATCACAACAACATCTGAAAACAGAAAATAGAAAACAATCCTTGGCAGGTCCGGAGAGATGACCGAGAGGCCGAAGGTGCTCGCCTGCTAAGCGAGTGTGGGGGGAAACCTCCACCGAGGGTTCGAATCCCTCTCTCTCCGCCATTTTTTTTATGCCGTAGGGCGTGTCTTAGGCGCCCTTAATCCATTCTCCTGATCTGGATTTGGCGCGTAAGACGCGCCCGGCCAGGGCTCAGGCGCCGCTAATGCCTTTCAGGTTTCCGGAGCATAATTGGATTTTCGCAGAGTCTCTCAAGTGCTCTACAACGCCAACAACAAACACAGACAGAAAACAGAAAACGGTTCACCATGAGCGATTGGTTTAACCCTTCCTCCGGGGAGACGGTAGCGCTGCTGGGGTTCGTCCTGTGGCTGGCTCACAAATTGATGCGGCGCCGTGCCGGGAAAGACCGCAGACCGGCCCGGGGCCTCTATCTGGCGTGGCTGCGCTGGGGGGACCTGGCCGCTTTTCTCGCAATGCTGGCGGGGCTGGCGCTCATGTGGTCCTCCCAACCAGCGCCATGAGCGGTTGCTAGCCCAGACCTCTATTGTTGTATTTTGTTAATAGTATGTCATTAAATCAAGAAAACCTAAGTTCCGAGGGTATTAAAGTCCCCCTTTGGAAAAGGGGGATTTAGGGGGATTTCAGGAGGTTACTTTAAATCCCCCCTGCCCCCCTTGTTCAAAGGGGGGTTAAAAAACCGTAGTTTGAAATGTCATAGCAATTATGAAGCATCACACTAGACCTAAATTTTTTGCTTCGCCCCATCTGGCAGAATAAAACGATTAAATTCCCCCTCACCCTAACCCTCTCCCCCATCGGGGGAGAGGGGATAAGTGCTGCATTTAATCTTTAATAATTTCCTTTAATTAACACAAGGGCAGGGGGAAAAAAAGGAAAGGCGTAACCATTGAGGTTACGCCTTAATTAATCAACTGGTGCCGAAGCGGGGATTTGAACCCCGACGGGGAAACCCCCACTGGACCCTGAACCCAGCGCGTCTACCAGTTCCGCCACTTCGGCCTGATGCCCGGCTCCTGCCTGGCGTTTTTCGAATAATTAATTTATTATAACCAATTAGGCTTGTCAAGGTGGTCCCCTCCCCGGAGGAATAGTGGCTGTTTAGCCCTTCGGGGGGGAATTCTGGAAGACGACGCCGGGCTGGGAGCTCAGGGAGATTGCTTCGGGCAAATTATGGCCCCGGGAGAGCGTTTGGGGGCGGTTTGTTTTGCGGCCAGGCAAAAGGCTGGGTTTTCAACCAAAACTAACAACTTTAGGGATGCGTTCCGGCAAACCTGAAACGAAACCCAGGGCAGAGGAGGCAGGGGTGAGGGTCATTGAGGATCTCCCTCCGGGGGAATCGCCCTTTGGGCTTACGGTGGTCACCATCGGCAATTTCGACGGGGTCCATCTGGGACACCAGGCCATCCTGCGCCTGGTTTGCCGGCGGGCTCGGGAATTGGGGGGCCAGGCGGTGGCCGTCACCTTCGATCCCCATCCCCTGAAGCTGCTGCGGCCGGAGATGGATCTGCCGCTGCTCACCACCCCGGCGCAGAAACTGGAACTCCTTAAGGGCTGCGGACTGGACGCGGTGGTGGTCCTGCCCTTTACCCGGGAATTTGCCGCCCTGTCGGCCCGGGATTTCGTTAGCGGGTATTTCTGTGAGCGGCTGCGGGTGCGGGAAGTGGTGATCGGCCACGACTACTGCTTCGGGCGAGGCCGGGAAGGCAATGTCGACCTCCTCAGAGAGATGGGCAAGGTCTGCGGGTTCACGGTCCAGGTGGTGTGGGCCGTGGAGAGTGACGAGGCGGTGGTGAGCAGCTCACTGATCCGGGCTCTGCTGCGCCTGGGGAATGTGGTGGAGGCCCGCCGCCTCCTGGGACGTCCATACGGGGTGGTGGGCCAGGTGGTCCGGGGCAAAGGCCGGGGGGCCAAACTCCTGGGAGTGCCCACCGCCAATATCCGCCCGCTGAACGAACTGCTGCCCGCTTCGGGCATCTATGCGGTCCGGGTGCGGCGGGGGGCGGAAATCCTGCCCGGGGTGGCCAACATCGGCACCTGTCCCACCTTCGACGGCTGCGAATTCTCCCTGGAAGTGCACCTGTTGGAATTCGACGGCGACCTGTACGGCGAGGACCTGGGGGTGGATTTCGTGGCCCGCCTGCGGGAAGAGCGGCGCTTCTCCTCGGTTGAGGCCCTGGCCGCCCAGATCCATGCCGATATAGCCGCAGCCCGGCAAATTCTGTAAATTACCAGTAGTGTCCGGCAACAAAATTGCGCGAGGAAACTTATACTTAGTCTCACGGCCTGGGTGAGGCCGGGGGAGCCGGCGGCTCAGCGAATCATAGAAGAGCGGCTCGGGCGATTATTGCCTGGAGCCCTATCTGGATCACTGCACCAAGTGCAGCCGAAATTTCCGCAGCTTCCGCGCCGGGGACCTCGGCGGCCTTGGTGGCGGCTGGGCCTGAGACCTGGAAATTACGGCGGCCGCAGAGGCTGCTACCGCTGCCTCTACCAGAAACACGCTTGACTTCCTCCAGCAAATTTAATAAAAATAGACTTTGAGCGGGCATAGCTCAGCTGGTAGAGTACAAGCTTCCCAAGCTTGGTGTCGCGGGTTCGAATCCCGTTGCCCGCTCCAGCCCGGGGGCGAGCAGGCGTTAAGGGGCCTGATCGTTTTGCCGGGGGACCCGCTTCCCCCATCGAGGTTGCCGGCGAAAAGGGGCAGGATGGCCGGTTTACTTTGAGGGCGGAGTTAAGTAGTTGCTCTGGGGCGCCCCGAGATTAAACAACGTCTTGGAATTTCCCGGAAGTGGGCTGCAGGCCCACTTTTTTTGTGACGGCAGTTGGGAAGAGCAGGTGGTAAATGGGACCAATCGCGCCAGGTGAATATTTCTGGCTCATCGGACTGGGGGTGGCGGTGGGGATTTTCGGCACCCTCATCGGCGCGGGGGGCGGCTTTTTGTTGATGCCGCTGCTCCTGCTGCTGCATCCCCGGGCAACCCCTGACCAACTTACGGCCATTTCCCTGGCGGTGGTTTTTTTCAACGCCCTGGCCGGCTCCGAAGCCTATGCCTTTATGGGGCGGATAGACTATAAGTCGGGCCTGATGTTCGCCGCGGCCACCATCCCCGGGGCGGTCATCGGGGCGCTTAACACCTCCACGGTGCCCCGGCACCTGTTCAACGGCATCTTCGGGATAATTTTAATGGCCGTGGCCATATTTCTAGCCTGGCGCCCCGCAATCAAACCTAGCTCCGAGCTGCACGTGCACCGCCCTCATGCATGGCGCACCGTGATAACGGCCGACGGGGAGAGATATTATTACAATTTCAATCCCCTGGTGGGCATAGGGATCAGCTTTGTGGTGGGCTACCTCTCCAGTTTTCTGGGAATCGGCGGCGGCATCATTCACGTGCCGGCCCTGGTTTACTTCTTAGATTTTCCGGTGCACATCGCCACGGCAACGTCCCACTTCGTTCTGGCCATCATGGCCTTGACCGGCACGGCGGTGCACATCTGGGATGGTTCGTTTCAAACGGGAATAATAAGGCATACCCTGTGCCTGGCCATTGGGGTTTTACTGGGGGCGCCCATAGGGGCGCAACTATCCAACCGCATACAGGGACCCTGGATCATCCGCAGCCTGGCGCTGGCCCTGGGGCTGGTGGGAATACGCATTTTGATCATGTTCTTCGAACATTAGAATCAGAAAACCCGAAAATCTGGGTGAATGGCCATAAGTGATGTAATTTGTTATAGTAATTAAAGATGCAAACTAAGGAAGAGATTATCACCCGGGTGAAGGAGCTGGTAGAGCCGCTCCTGGAGGCCCAGGGAGTGGAGCTGGTGGACCTGGAATACGCCAGGCCGCGCCGGGGCCGGGCCACCCTGCGCCTGTTTCTGGACCAGCCCGGCGGCATCTCGCTTGAGGTCTTGACCCGGATCAGCCGGGTGGTGGGAGAACTGCTGGACGTTCACGAGTCTATTCCCGGATCCTACCATCTGGAAGTCTCTTCCCCGGGGCTGACCCGGCCGTTGCGAAGGCCGGAGGATTACCGGCGCTACTGCGGGCGGCTGGTGCGCCTCATTACCCACAACCTCTGGGAAGGCCGTCAGGTGCACCGGGGCATCCTCCTGGGCCTGGAGGGGGAGACGGTTTGCCTGCGGATGGGGGAGGAGACCTGCCGCATCCCCTTGCAGGAAATCGCCCGGGCCCGGCTGGAGCTGGATCTAAAAAATCATCGCAAGGAGGGCTAGCACCTCAAATGAACTTGGAATTAAAACGGATCATCGATCAAGTCAGCCGCGATAAAGGCATCGACAAAGAGGTGCTGATCAGCGCTATCAAGGATGCCATCCGTTCCGCGGCCAAGAAGAAGCTCGGGCCCCGCTTGGAGATCGAGGTGGAATACAATGATGACACCGGAATGATCGAGGTCTTTCAATACAAAGAAGTGGTGATCGAGGTGGAGGACCCCAGCCAGCAGATTTCCATGGCCGAGGGCCGGAAATTGGACCCGGAATGCGAAGTGGGGGACAGCCTGGGGATCAAGATGGACGCCTCGGCCTTCGGGCGCATCGCCGCCCACTCGGCGAAACAGGTGATCATGCAACGCATGAAGGACGCGGAGCGGGACCTGGTTTTTGAGGATTTCAAAGACCGCAAGGGCGAGATCGTCAACGGCATCGTCCAGCGGATAGACCCCGAGGGGATCATCGTCAACCTGGGGCGCACCGAGGCCCTGTTGCCCCCATCGGAGCAAGTGCCTCGGGAGATGTACCACAAAGGAGAGCGCATTCGAACCTTTCTCCTGGACGTCAAGCGGCAGACCCGGGGGCCCCAGGTCATCCTTTCCCGCACCCACCCGCAATTCCTGGTAGCCCTCTTCGAGGCCGAGGTCCCGGAGATTTCCGAAGGGATCGTCCAGGTGTTGGGCTGCGCCCGGGAACCGGGAAGCCGTGCCAAGATCGCGGTGGCCTCCCGGGAATCCGACGTGGACCCGGTGGGGGCCTGTGTGGGCATGCGCGGTTCCCGAGTTCAAAACATCGTCCAGGAGCTCCGGGGCGAGAAGATCGACATCATTCCCTGGCATCCGGATTCGGCCAAGTTCGCCACCAATGCCTTGTCCCCGGCTCAGGTGAGTCGCATCATCCTGAACCAGGTCTCCCAGTCCATGGAGGTCATCGTCGCGGACGACCAGTTGTCGCTGGCCATTGGCAAGCGGGGTCAGAATGTACGACTGGCTTCCCGACTGGTGGGCTGGAAAATCGACGTCAAGAGCGAGTCCAAGTACTCCAGGTCTTTGAAGGAAGGCTATCTCTCCCTGCTGCGGATTCCCGGGGTGGGGGAGATTACCGCCAATCTGCTGCATGAGGGCGGCTATAACTCGGCCAGGGAAGTGGCGGAAACGAGTTTGGAAGAATTAATTCAGGCCACCGGCCTGAGCGAGAAAAAAGCGGAGGCCCTGATTGCCTCAGCTCAGGAAATGGTGCGAGGCGCGGCGGAGGAGGAGACCGGCGAGGAGGCCGCTCCCCAGGAAGTCCAGGAAGGATAAAGGTTGATCTGAAGCGTTGGGAATGAAACCAGTTTCGGGGGTATGGTTAGGTATATGGCGAAGACCAGGATTGTCAATTTGGCCAAGGAACTAAAACTAGACGTCAAGGAGCTGATCCAGCGCCTGAAAGACGATTTGGGACTGCAGGAGCATTTCACCTATCTCAGTTCTTTGGATGAGGCGACGGTGTCTCGGGCGCGGCAAAGCTTCAGCGCCGCCGCCATCCAGATGGAAGAACTGCGGGTCGGGGAAAATGTCAAGCGCCGCCGCCGGGTGGCCTCGGCGCCGCTGACTTCGCCGGCCCCGGAGCCAGAGCCGCAGGTCGAAGCGCCGCCGGGCCCTCCTCCCAAGGAGGAGGTCAAGCCGCGTAAGCCCAAAGAAATGGCCCGCATCGTGGCCCTACCCCACAAAGAAAAGGGCGCGGAGGAAGGTGCGCCGCCTTCTGAGAAAGCCAAGCCCGCCGCGGTGGCCGCGGCCGCGGCGCCCAAGGGGCCGAGCCAGGCCTCGTCGGCCGACTCCGGAACCGCCCTGAAGCGCCAGCGCGGCAAAGCCAGGAAGAAGGAGGTTCCCGCCCGGATTATCAGCCTGCCCAGCGAAAAACCGGCGCCGCCTTCGCCGCCGCCCTCCAAAGAGGGTCCCGGGGATGGGGTTCGGCCACGGACCACCGCGGGCAGGCCCAGCCCTGGGGCGGCTAAACCGGGTACCGGCATGGCCCAGCCGCTGCCCGGCGCTCTCAAGCCCGGGTTGCCGGAGGAGAAGAAAGAAATCAAGGGTAAGAGGAAGAGCAGACGCCCGGAAACTCCTGAATCCATGCGGGCCAAGCCGCTGAAGAAACGCGAAGTGCGGGAACGGGCGGACCTCTACAGCATCGCCGAAGGCGAAGTCCGCGGGCCCCGGCGCAGAGGCCTGAAAAAGGCCATCAAGAAGGTTAGCAGGGCCGAACTCACCGTGCCTAAAGCCATCAAGCGCCGCATCAAGGTGGGGGAATCCATCACCGTGGGCGAACTGGCCAAGCGCATGGGCATCAAGAGCAGCGAAATCATCAAGCAGCTTTTGCAGATGGGGGTGATGGCCTCCATCAACTATGCCATCGACTTCGAATCCGCAGTGATCGTGGCTAGCGAATTCGGTTATGAAGTGGAACATGCCACCATGCAGGAAGAGGACCTGCTGGCCCTGGCGCCGCGCAAGGAAGGGACGAGCAGGCCGCGGCCGCCGGTGGTCACCATCATGGGCCACGTGGACCACGGCAAGACCTCTCTGTTGGATGTCATCCGGCAGACCCGGGTCACCGAAGCGGAAGCCGGAGGTATCACCCAGCACATCGGCGCCTACCACGTGAAGCTCCCCGGGAGCCAGGGCGAGGTGGTCTTCCTGGACACCCCGGGCCACGAGGCCTTTACCGCCATGCGGGCCAGGGGCGCCAAGGTCACCGACCTGGTGGTCCTGGTGGTGGCCGCGGACGACGGCGTCATGGAACAGACCGTGGAGGCCATCAACCACGCCAAGGCCGCAGGAGTGCCATTAGTGGTGGCGGTCAACAAGATTGACAAAACCAACGCCAACCCCGAGCGGGTCAAACGGGAGTTGGGGAACTATGGGGTGGTTTCCGAGGAATGGGGCGGCGATGTCCTGTTTGCCGAGGTATCCGCCAAGAAAGGTATCGGCATCCAGGAGCTGCTGGAGAAAATTCTGCTGCAAGCGGAAATCCTGGACCTCACCGCCTCTCCAGAGGCGCCGGCTTCCGGCCGCATCATCGAATCCCGGCTGGACAAAGGCCGGGGCCCGGTGGGCACCGTCCTGGTGCAGCAAGGCAGCCTGAAGGTGGGCGACTACTTTGTCTGCGGTTCCCAGTACGGCCGGGTGCGGGCCATATTTGACGACCGGGGCCACAAGCTGGATGAGGTGACTCCAGGACTGCCGGTAGAGGTTCAGGGATTCAATGGCATCGCCGAGGCCGGGGACGAGTTTATGGTCCTGGAGGATGAGCGCCGGGCCAAGCAGATCGCCATGATGCGCCAGCAGAAACAGCGGGAGGCCACCTTGGCCCGCATCAGCCGCGTGACCCTGGAGAAGCTCTACCAACAGGTGAAGGAAGGGGCGGTCAAGGAGCTAAAGATGGTGCTCAAGGCCGATGTCCACGGCTCCATCGAAGCCCTGGCCAAGGCCCTCTCGGAGCTGGGCTCCAGTGAGATCAAGGTTAACCTGATCCACGCCGGCATGGGGGAGATCACCGAAAGCGACATTATGTTGGCCTCCGCCTCCGATGCCATCGTGGTGGGCTTCAACGTCCGGGCCAACCCCAAGGCGATCGCCCTGGCGGAGGCGGAACAGGTTGACGTGCGCTACTATGAAGTCATTTACAACCTGCTGCAGGATATTCACGACGCCCTGGAGGGCCTGCTGGAGCCCGTGGTCGAAGAAAAGGTCCTGGGCCGGGCCGAAGTGCGCCAGGTCTTTAGCGTCAGTAAGATCGGCACCGTGGCCGGCTGCATGATCCTGGAGGGTACGGTGGAACGCAACGCCCTGGCCCGGGTGCTGCGGGACCGCAAGCCGGTCTTCGAAGGCGGTCGGATCAATTCCTTGAAGCGCTTTAAGGAAGACGTGAAGGAGGTCCAGGCTGGCTATGAATGCGGCATCGGCATCGACCGCTTTAGCGACTTTAAGGTGGGAGACCTTATTGAGGCCTATGTCCAGGAGAAAGTGAAGGCCATCCTGGAAAGCCTGCCCAACCGGGGGCAGAGCGAGGAATAGGGTAGGGGACCCGGCCTTGCCGGTTCAGGGAGGTGAGACATGATCGTCGCCGCGGCCCGCTTAACCTTGATCATCCCGGAGAACGACTCCTTAAAGGGAAAGCGCAAGGTGGTGAGGAGCCTCATCGAAAAGGCCAGGCACAAGTTTGACGCGGCCATGGCAGAAGTGGGAGACAACGACCTGTGGCGCAAGGCCCAGGTCGGGGTGGCCCTGGTGGGCAACGATTCCCAATTGCTGGAGGCCCGGATGCAGCAGATTATGAAATTCATTGAGAACCAGTACGTAGTGGAGATCATCGATAGCCAGATGGAACTCTGCTACCTGAAGGATGAATGACCGATGCCGCCGCGTCTGGTTAGCGGCCGCTCCCGGCGGGCGGCGGAACTGCTTCGGGAGCGCCTGGCCCTGATTTTGCTCTACAAGTGCGCCGATCCCCGGCTTCGGGAGCTCACCCTGACCCGGGTGGAGATGAGCCCGGATTTGAAGCAGGCGCGGGTCTTTTACGCGGCCCGCCCCGAGGCCGACCCCAGGCAGTTGCGCCGGGCCCTGGACCGGGCCCTGGGCTTCATCAAGCAGGAAGTGGCCCGGGAGAACCTCTTCCGCCTGCTGCCGGAAATCGGTTTTTTGCCGGATACGGGTCCGGATCAAGAGGCCCGGCTGGAGGAGTTGTTTCGGGAAGCGGGGATTTCCTCAAATTCCGGGGAACCATCGAAGCAATAGATCCTGGTCATCCCCAGGCCCCCCTAGATTGGGTGGCCGGTGCGGTTAAAAATAAAGTCCAGGCCGACGATATGCCGGGATTAATCTCTGATCCATGACTTGCGGCATCCTGCTCATCGATAAACCCGCAGGGATCACCTCCTTCGAGGTGGTGCGCCGGACGCGACGGGCCCTGAAGCTGCGGAAGATTGGCCATCTGGGTACCCTGGACCCCTTCGCCACCGGGCTCTTGCCTCTGTGTCTGGGGGAGGCCACCAAGCTGGCGCCCTATTTGCTGCCGGGGCCCAAGAGCTACCGGGCCACCTTGAGGTTGGGGGAGGCCACCGACACCCAAGACCTCACCGGCCGGGTGCTGTCCCATACGGAGACGCTGCCGGAGCCGGAGGAGGTGCGCCGGCTGGCCGCCACCATGGTGGGCGAGATCCGCCAGGCGCCCCCCATGCACTCGGCCCTGCACTATAAAGGGGAGCGCCTCTACCGTCTGGCCCGGCGGGGACAGATGGTGGAGTTGCCGCCCCGGGCGGTGACTATTTATCGCCTGGAGGTGGAGAAGGTGGAGATGCCGCGGGTCACCTTTACGGTACAGTGCTCCCAGGGGACCTATATTCGCACCCTGGCCGCCGATCTGGGGGCCGCCCTGGGTTGCGGCGCCCATCTGGAAGCCTTGCGGCGCTTGCAGGTGGGGGTTTTTCGGGTGGAGGAGGCCCTGAAGCTGGCCACTCTGGAAGAGGCCGCCGGCGGGCGCGACGCCCGCCCCACGCTGTCGGAGGCGCTTTTATCGCGGATTATTCCTTTGAGCAGTTGTCTACCGGAAGTCAGGCAGGTGACCGTCAGCCTCGGGGAGGCCGCCAAATTGCGTCAGGGGCAGGAGATCATCCCGCCGCCAGAAAATTGGCCCCCGGGGGAGTTGGTGCAAATCCTGGCCGCCGGCCAGTTACTGGCGTTGGCCAGGGTCCGGCTCCGTGGCGCCGGGGTGGTATTGGCGCCCATTCGGGTATTTGCCGTCAGCCCGGATTCAGCAGCCAGGGATCAGGACGCAGAAAGGACCTGTGTTGCTGGGACCGTGGCAGACGAGAGGAAAAATTTATAAGATGCCAACCTTGCAGCTTGGCGCTGCTGGGAAAACCCATCAGGTAATTAAGGCCGCCTTAGGCATTTTCGGTTTGTTTTAAGGGACTCAGGTTGAGGAATCATCCTGCAATCCTTGGCTGAGCGCTGACTGCTGAAGGCTGACCGCTAAAAAAGGAGGAAGACGTGGGCTTAACAACCGAACTGAAGCAGGAGATCATTGACCGCTATCGTCTGCACAACTCCGATACTGGCTCTCCGGAGGTGCAGGTAGCCATCCTGAGCGAGAGGATCACTTACCTGACGGACCATTTCAAGACGCACGTCAAGGACCATCACTCCCGTCGAGGTTTGATCAAGCTGGTGGGCCAGCGCCGGCGCCTCCTGAACTACTTGAAAGATAAGGATATCGAACGTTACCGGACCCTGATTGAGCAACTGGGGCTGAGAAAATAGGAGGCTCATCTGACGGCTATGCCCAAAATATTTAAGGTGGAAATTGGAGGTCGTGACCTCAGCTTCGAAACGGGCCGCCTGGCCCAGCAGGCCAGTGGCTCCGCTTTGGTTAGATATGGGGAGAGCACGGTACTGGTCGCGGCGGTCATCTCGGAAGATACGCGCGAGGGCATCGACTTTTTGCCCCTGACCGTGGATTACCTGGAGAAGGCCTATGCCGCCGGGCGGGTTCCCGGGGGCTTCTTCCGGCGCGAGATCGGCCGCCCCAGCGAAAAGGAGACTCTCACTTCCCGATTCATAGACCGGCCCTTGCGGCCCCTGTTTCCCAAGGGGTTGAAAAACGAGATCCAGATCATTGCCACGGTGTTGTCCGGCGATCTGGAGATCGACCCGGACATCGTCGCCCTGAACGGGGCGGCGGCAGCCCTGGAAATCTCGGACATCCCCTTCCAGGGCCCGGTGGCCGCGGTGCGGGTGGGGAAGATCGAGGGCCAACTGGTGGTCAACCCCACCAACTCGCAACTGAAGGAAAGCACCCTCAACCTCATCGTGGCCGGAGCGCCGCAAGGATTGGTGATGGTGGAAGCCGGAGCCAGGATGATCTCCGAAGATGAGGTGTTGGAAGCCCTGTTTTACGCCCAGGAGCAGCTGCAGCCCATCCTGGAGCTGATTACCCGGATGCGCCAGGAAATCGGGCTGAGCAAGCGGCTCCCCCCGGAAACCCCGGATTATGGGGACCTGGCGGAAAGAGTAGCGGCCCAGGCCCGGGACCGTATCCTGGAGGCGATACAGCCGCAGGAGAAGAGAGCCCGCAACCAAGGCCTGGCGCAAGCCTATAAACAAGTATTGGCCGAGCTGGGAGAGGAGGCCCTCGGAAAAGAAAAGCTGGTGGCCAATCTCTTCAAGGAGACCCAGAAGCGAGTGGTGCGGCAGATGGTGCTGGACCGGCAGCGGCGCATCGATGGCCGCAGCTTCAGCCAGGTCCGGGAGATCAGCGGAGAAGTCGCCATGTTGAGCCGCACCCACGGCTCGGCCATCTTCACCCGGGGGGAGACCCAGGCCCTGGTGGTGGCCACCCTGGGCACCCCCTCCGATGAGCAGAAGATCGAGACCCTGGTGGGGGAAACCTTCAAATCCTTCATGCTGCACTATAATTTTCCGCCCTATTCGGTGGGAGAGACCCGGCCACTGCGGGGCCCGGGACGCCGGGAAATCGGCCACGGTGCCCTGGCGGAGCGGGCCATCTCCCAGGTATTACCGTCGGCGGAAGAGTTCCCTTATACCATCCGCATCGTCTCCGAGATCCTCTCCTCTAACGGCTCCTCCTCCATGGCCACGGTCTGCGGCGCCTCCATGTCCCTGATGGACGCCGGAGTACCTATCAAAAGCGCGGTGGCCGGGGTGGCCATGGGCCTCATCAAGGAAGAGGACCGGGTGGCGGTGCTCTCGGACATCCTGGGGGATGAAGACGCCCTGGGAGACATGGACTTCAAGGTGGCCGGCACCACCGCGGGCATTACCGCCTTGCAGATGGACATCAAGATGACCGGCCTCACCCGGGAGATCATGGGCCAGGCCCTGACCCAGGCCCGGGAGGCCCGGCTGCATATTCTGGGAGAAATGAACAAGATCATTGACGCCCCTTCTCCCGAACTTAAGGAACATGCTCCCAAGATCATCGTCATCACCATCAACCCCGACAAGATCCGGGATGTCATCGGTCCCGGCGGCAAGATGATAAAACAGATCGTGGCGGCCACCGGGGTGAAGATCGACGTCGAAGACGATGGCCGCATTCACATCTCCTCGCCGGACCAGAAGGCTGCCGACGAAGCCATCCGCATCATCAAGGAGATCACCGCCGAGGCGGAGATCGGCCAGGTCTATCACGGCACGGTGAAGAAGATTATGGACTTCGGCGCCTTTGTAGAGATCCTCCCAGGCACCGACGGTCTGGTGCATATCTCGGAGCTGGCCCATGAGCGGGTGAAGGCCGTCACCGACGTGCTCAGGGAAGGCGACGAGTTGGATGTAAAGGTCCTGGACATCGACCGCCAGGGGAAGATTCGCCTGTCCCGCAAGGTCCTGCTGCCGGTGCCGGAAGGCCTGCCGCCGCAGCCGGCGAGGGATAGGGGACGAGGCTATGTACCGAAAAAGCGTTCTGACTAACGGCCTGAGGGTAGTTTCTGAGGAATTGCCCCACTTCCATTCGGTGGCCGTGGGGGTTTGGCTCAACATGGGCTCCAGGGACGAGACTCGGGAAGAGAACGGTCTCAGCCATTTTTTGGAGCACATGGCCTTCAAAGGCACCCCCAGGCGCACCGCCTTGGAGATCGCCCGGGAGATCGACCAGATCGGCGGCTCCTGCAACGCCTTCACCTGCAAGGAGCAAACCTGCTTTCATGGCAGGGTGTTGGCGGAGCATCTGGACCGGCTGGTTGACCTGATGGGCGACCTGTTCTTAAACCCTCTTTACTCCTCCCAGGACCTGGAGCGGGAGCGCCAGGTCATTCTGGAGGAGATCTGCGCCCAGGACGACAACCCGGAAGACCAGGTGCAGATTGCCTTCAGCCGCCATTTCTGGGGGGATACTCCCCTGGGCCGGCCCATCCTGGGGGAGGCCGGACACATCGCGGGGGTGAATCGGGAAGATCTGCTGGCCTACCGGCAGACCAGTTATCGCCCGGAGGAGACGGTGGTGGCCGCCGCGGGCCGGGTGCGGCACCAGGACCTGGAAAATCTGGTGGGCCGCCATTTCCAGGATTTTGCCAATGGCCGCTCCCCCCGGGATCGCCTTGCCGCCAGCTACCATCCCGGAGTCAGTGCCGTACCCCGGGACCTGGAGCAGGTTTATCTCTGTCTCGGCGTCCGGGGCCTGGCCGCCAGCGACTCCCGCCGCTTTGCCGCCACCATGCTCCAATTAATCCTGGGGGGCAATATGAGTTCCCGCCTCTTCCAGGTGATCCGGGAGCAGTTAGGCCTGGCTTATTCCATTTTCTCGTTTCTCAGCTTCTTCGGCGACACCGGCCTGCTGGGCATCTCGGCGGGAGTTAGCCCAATGAAGCTGGAGGCCCTGCTGGCCGCGATCAGCCCCGAATTAAAGAGGCTAAAAGACCAGGCGGTCCCGGCGGCGGAACTGCAGGCGGCCCGGGAATACCTGCGGGGGTCCATCTATCTGAGCGCTGAAGACGTGGATCACATGATGATGCGCCTGGCCAAGAACGAAATCCATTTCGGCCACTATATTCCTTTGGAGGACATCGTCGCCGGCCTGATGAAGGTCACCACGGCCGAGATTCAGGAACTGGCCCGGGAGCTGTTCCGCCCGGAAAACTGGGCAGCTACCCTGATGGGGCCGGTAGCGGCGGATTTTAGCCACACCCTGGACTTCTAATTCGGAAATTTCTCCCCTAAAAAAAAATTCCCAGGCCCAGCCTGGAAACCAAAATTAAGGATAAGGCGATGGATATAGATAACCTAACCATCACCAAACTGGTTATGGACCTGAAGCTGGCCGCGGAAAATTGTCCCAGGTGCGCCGGGAGCCGGGAAACCATCTTTACCTCCCGGGGCCGGGATAATATCGTCAACTGCCTGGAGTGCGAGCCGATTTACAATCTCCTGGCGACCCTGGAAGCCGCCCTGGAAATTCTGAAACAGAGGCAGTAAAAACAGGGGTTAGGGGGCAGGGGCTAGGGGTTAGAAAGGCAAAAGTTAAAAGGAAAAAGGCAAAATTGAGAATGTGGGTGGGCACTGCCCACCAGTTTCCCTTTCCCCTGGCGGCCGCCCGGGTCGCCCCCTTTTAAGACTTCTTAAAAATCCTCCCCCTCTTCCAGGATAGCCTTGTTGATGAATTTATAGAGGCTGCCGATCCATTCCAGTTCGTTTTCCAGCTCCGAGTTGGCGAAGATCCACTCGCCCTCCCGGTCTTTGGCAATGATAACGATCTCTTCGATGTCATCCAGGTCTTGATAAAACTTCTCCACCACCTCTTTCACGGATCGCTGCGCCTTGGCAAATGGAATGATGTTTTTTTTCATGTCGGTATCCGGTTTTTTCCTGTAAAGGAGCCCGTTGCCCTCGGATTTTGAAAAAGCTTCTAGATTAATTGTTTAATGAAGCGGTCAAAAAATCAACGATAATTTTGTTCACCTGCGTTGGGGCCTCCTCCTGGGGGGCGTGCCCCACCTCCGGGAGCAGATGAAACAGAAAACCGCTTTTACAGGCGGGGAGTTTTGGGGAGAATCACCGGAAAGTGGGTCCCCCGTTGCACTTCATCCTCCACCCGGTTATATCGTTCCCGCAATTCCTCGATCAGCCGGTGTCCCCGGATCAAAGTTTCCCAGACCCGGCGCCGGGAGGGATTCTCCGGCGGCTGCGACCCGGCCAGCTTCTTGAAATAGGGCTGGTTCAAGAGTTCTTCCCAGAGGCTGAGGCATTTGGCAAACAGGTCGGGATAAAAATAGGCCAGGTCCCCCTGGTTTTCTTCCAGGAAGGCCACCGCCTGGCTCAGACGCCGGGCGGGGGAGCCCTGGTGTTTCTCATCCACCTGAGCCAATCTCTCCAGGACTTGCAACCGCTGCGCCTGGGTGAGATAGGTCAATAGCTGCAGCACCTCTTGATGCAGGTCCGGGTGTTTGACGAAGGCCTCCCGGAATTCCCGGTTGAGCAGGTAGCTGTTCAGGAGCTTTTTGGCCGCCGCAAAGGTCTCGTGACTGTAACGGCCCAGACGGCGCATGTTCTTCCGGAGCCAGGCCGACAAAAACTTGAGGCGCTCCTCATGGGTCTTGGTAGTGGTGATGAGCTCGCTGCGCTTATAGGAAATGGAGCCGCTGTGTTCGCCACGGATGATGTCGGTTAGCTCCTTCAGGCTCCGGCGGGTGTCCTTCAGGATGTTGGGGCTTGCATCCCGGCCGCCGTGCACCGGGTGGATGAGTTCCTGCTTGACCACCGACAGGGCCCGGTCCTCCAGGACATTGAAGCGGTTGTACTTGTGTTGCTGATAAGTGACCTTGAAGATCACCACCCGGCGCCTCCGGTCCAGATAGAAGCCCTGTTCCCGCAAATGCGGGTTGGCCTCCACCATGGACTGGGGCAGGGAGATGAGGGCGATCTTTTCCACCAGGGGATATTGTCTCTGCTCAAAGCCGGAGAGGCTGGTAATGGTGCGGTCCGATGTCCCTAAGACCTTGATGAGGTACTGCTCCCTCAGGCGGCTCAGCTTGCGGGCGAACAGGGCGGCGGAGGTGCGGCGCTCGGCGGCGATGGGAAAGCCGTAAAGTTCCATGAAAAACTGGTAAACGAATCCCCGTTCCCGCTCGTAGGAGGCGCTGTCCTGGTCTTTGAATTTCCCCAACTTGGAGCCGAAGGATTTGAGTTCGGTGTCCAACTCCGAGGGAAAGGAAGCGTACACCCCCAAAAGGTGAAAATCTCCCTGGGGCGCCTCCCGGGCAATGACCTGGCCCCGGTCCATGTGGAAAAGAAATTCCGCCAGTTCCTCATAATGGCTCAGATCGGTGAGATCCCGGGAAGCGAACCTTGATTTAAAGGCGGTGCGGCGGTCCCGGTCCAGGTGCGGCAGGATCTTCTCCAGGCTTTCTCGGGCGCTGCGGCGTTTGCCGTCGCCCAAGGGATGCAGCAGATCGAACTGAAAAATCTCTTCCTGGTATGAGAGGGGCCGGTTGAAGGCCACCAGGCTGAAGCTGGGAAGGTGATTGTATTCGGCAAAATTCTTCTCGAAAGACGGCAGGAGTTCCCGAGGCTCCACCAGGGGATAGGCGGCGTCGTAAGCCTCCAGCAGGCCTTTCTTAATGTGGACGTATTCCAGAAATTCCTTGAGGAGATAACGCTCCCGGATGGTGGCCTGGCCCAGTTTGACATCTGCCAGGGAGCAGCCATTCAGCCTCACCTCGGCAAAGAATTTCTCCCGCGGCATCAATCCCCCATCACCTTGAGGTGCAGACGCCGGGAGCGGGGCCCATCGAATTCACAGAGATAGATGCCCTGCCAGGTTCCCAGCACCAGGCGGCCGCTGCTGACCATCAGGGTGAGCTGCGGCCCCATTAGGGAGGCCTTGATATGGGCCGGGGAATTGCCTTCCAGGTGGCGATAGGGTTCCTGATCGCTGATGATCTTGTTGAGGACCATCAGAATATCAGACTTGACGCTGGGGTCGGCGTTTTCATTAATGGTCAGAGCCGCGGTGGTGTGGGGCACGAAGAGGTGGCAGAGACCTTCGCGGACGCCGCTCTCCAGGACGGCAGCCTGGATTTCCCGGGTCAGGTCCAGAAATTCGTTGCGGCTGCTGGTGCGCACCGTCAGGGTTTGTAACATGCTACCTCCGGATGAGCCGGGAATTGCCGGGCAGGGTCAGCAATCCGCCGGGGGCTGGGGCCTCACGGGTTTTGCGAAAGTCCTCCAGGGCCAACCTGAGGGCCATTGATACCAGTCCTGTCAAGAAGGGGTTTTCCCTGGCCAGGATGCCACCTTGGGGATTGGCCAGGCCAGCGGCGGCGGCCCTAGCGATCCGGGCCATCTCCGGGCGCTGGCTCAGGTCCAGGTAATAGGCCGTGGCCAGCAGCCGGCGCCGCCAGCGACCCCGGCTTTCCGGGGGATAAAGGGCCAGGGCGGCCTCCTGCACCAGGGCGTCGGCGCGCCCCTGCTTCTGATGATCCGCCAGGACCAGGGGACTTTCCAGAATCTCTTGAAGCTTATGGAACCAGGGTTCAATCTCCTGCAAACCGGGTAACCAGTAATGGAAGATGGGCTCCTTGGCTAATTGCCCGGATTGCTCCAAGAGCCGGTTCCGTTCGCCGGGGTCCAAGGCCGGCAGGGTTTGCTCCAGGTCCGGGGCCTCATCTGGGCGGCCCCAGTATTTCCAGATACGCTCCCGGAGATTTGGATAACTGCCGGCGGCGGCCCCGCCCCGGCCTTGCTGGGCGTAGGCCTCTTCCAGGAGGCGCACCGCGTATGGTCCGGGCACCGGGAACCATTCCGTCAGGCCCTGCTCTCGGTAGTGATCCCAAAACTCTTTTTGTTGCTTGCTATTCAGCGAGAGAAGCTGGCATTCCTGGAATCCCGCGGCATCGTTAATGAAGGCCACCAGGAAGGCGCCCCCCAGGATTTCCCTGGGGGCCTCCAGGACGACGATGCTGTCGCCGTTTCCCAGGATGGGGGAAACCCGGGCGTGGGTTGCCGGGGGATGCTCCTCCCCGATAACCGGCTCTTCCCTGGGCAGCACCTCCCGAGGTACGGGAACTCCCCGGGTCTTGAGGAGGTGCAGCGCCCGTTTCAAGGCCTTGCGCCTGAGAACGTCCGGGCTTCTCCCGAACATCCCTGCCAGTAGGCCCGGAATCGCCGGGTTGCGGATATTTCCCAAGGCCGCCATAAGGTGCAGGTCCCACAGCAGGTCTTGGGGCGAGTCAGCAACCAGGCTCTTGAGGCCTTCCAGGTCCGCACCCTGCTGACAAGCCGCAATCACCGCCTCTATCTGGGATTGCAGGGCGGCTGCCGCCGCGGGCGGCAAGGGGGCCAAGGTCCAGCCCAGGCGGGATCGGGCCTTTTTCGCCCCTGCCATCACGGCCTCTCGGGGGGGGCTGACTCGATGGCCACCGCGTCTTTTCGGCCCATCTCCTTTAGATAGACGTTGACCCGTTGACCGGAGGGAAGCCTTACGGTTTGGCCCACGAAGTCCGCCTGGATGGGCAATTCCCGCCCGCCCCGGTCGATGAGCACCGCCAGTTCGATGCGTCGCGGCCTCCCGTAGTCGATGAGGGCGTCCAAGGCGGCCCGTACGGTGCGGCCGGTGAACAGGACATCGTCCACCAACACCACCTCCTGGTCATCGATGGAGCCGGGCAGCTCCGTCTTGCCCACCAGTGGTTTATGGCTCAATTGGGTCCAGTCGTCCCGATAGAGGGTGATGTCCAGGACCCCCACCCGCATGGGCTTTCCAGTGCGCCGGCTGATGCTGGCGGCCAGGCGCTGCGCCAGATGTGCCCCCCCGGTGCGGATCCCCACCAGGAGCAGGCAGTCCGTATTCGGGTGTTGCTCCATGATCTCGTCGGTGAGTCGCTCCAGGGTTCGTTTCAACTCGGCTGCGGTCATGCCGGAGGTTTTCTTGGAAGTCATATCAGGCAAGATCCTTGTTTTCTTTAGTTATTTTTCATGTCAGTTGGGGTAGCCCGCCAGTTTCAGGCCGGATTGGCCATTTTCGTTTTTTTGGTTAAGCGAGGCATAAGCCCCTGGGCTCTCAGATTCAGGCCGGACCTAAAAAAACCAGGCCTGAAGATAATCCCATGGCCATAACAAGTGGCACAGGCCTCCGGCCTGTGAATCAAATTTTTTTTAACTTAACACGCACGCCCCGGAAAGACAAGCGGGATCAGGATTTCCCCAGTGCTCCGGGAAAGTGCCTGCAAAGGGTAATGTTTATAGATCAGGGCCAACATGAGAAAGAGGCGCAGGCGAGACGCCGGTGCCGCCCGACCCGGCATTTGCCCCGGGGCGGAAACCCGCATATAATTAATCAACTCAAGTTTCGCACCCCTGAATTCAGTACACAGGCGGGACGCCTAGGCTACCTTGATTTGGTAGCATAGGCCTCTGGCCTGTATAGTCAGTTATTAACGGGAGCATGAAAGGGGTTCCAGCTTTATCCCCTCTCCCCCAATGGGGGAGAGGGAAGGGTGAGGGGGAATTCAATCTCTTTTCCGCTCCCATTAATACTTAGTGCAAAACTTGAGTAATCAATTTATTAACCATGGTCCTCCCAGGGCGAAAGTATGACCTTAGAAGAAGCCCGCAAATTGTTGGAGCTGGGTCAAAAAGCCAGTCATCATGAGGTCCGGGCCGCCTATCGCCGGGCGGCGCGGCGTTGGCATCCAGACCGGGCCGCGGCTGCTCAGGAAGCGGAATATCGCCGCCGCATGCAGCAGCTTAACACCGCCTATCAGCGGATACTCCAATATATTGAAGGCTATCGCATTGAGCTGGTGGAAAAGTCTGCTCAAGAGGACCTCATGAAGTGGTGGCACAACCGCTTCGCCACCGGCGTCTGGAGCCCGCCGCCCCCCGCCGATCCGGGGGAGGATCGGGAGTGATGCCGGTCATCGGTTTTCTGATTTTGCTGTTCCTGTCCAACCTCTTTTGTCCGGCAGTAGGCCTGGCTGAGCCGGGGGCAGGGAACTACCTGGAGGAGTTGCACTATCGCTTGAATTTGGGGTTCCTCCATGATGTGGCGCGGGTGCACCTGCGCCTTACGGAGGTAGGGCCGGGGCGCTACCGGGCTGAATTCGCCGGCGCCGCCCAAGGGGCCTGGAGTCTCCTGAGCCGCTGGTTGCCGGAGCGCTACGAAACCGTGATGGCCCTGGAGGAAGGAAAGCTCAAACCCCTGGTCTATCGGGAAGAGTTCCAGGCCGGGGGGCATCACGTCTGCAAGGAATACCGGTTCGATTATTCCCGGAGTCTCCTTACCGTCTGGCGGAGCCAGGATCACCGGGAACTGGTGAAGAAGTTACAAGTGCCGTTGCAGAAGCCGGTTTACGATCCCTTGACCCTCTTTTACAACCTGCGTCGGGGGGCCTTTGGTCCGTTAACCGCGGGCAAAACCCTGAAAGTGCCGCTGGTCCCAGCCCCCGAGCCTCGGGAGCTGGTCTTGCGCATCGGGCCTGAAACCCCTCAGGGACAGAAGGTCATGCTGGAAGTGACGGGCTCGGGGAGCGACGGGGAGGCCGGCACCTATTATCTCGTCTGCACCCCCCAAGGGCTGCCCCGGCAAGTCTGGACCCTGGTCCTCGCCTGCTGCAAGCTGTCCGGGCAATTGGTGTCCCGGGAGAGTGCTCCAGGGAACGGCTGCCAATTAATCCCAGACTATCCCGCAATCATAGAAGAAACTGAGTGAAGGAATTAGATTTTACGTGTGCAGCTACGATGCGAATGGGAGCCGGCGCTAAGCCGCGTGGGCCGCGCAGCTTTTGGGGGCTGCTCCTCCTGGCCCTGGTGGCGGCCCTGGCCCTGCAGGCCTGGCCGGGGGCGCCGGCTCCGGCTGCAGTGGCCCAGGGGCAATTGCTGGAGGATTTGAATTTCCGGGTGGAATATCTCTTGTGGAAGGAGGTGGCTCGGGCCCGGCTGACTTTGACCAGCCTGGGACCCGGCCGCTATCTGGTGGAACTCTCCGGGGAACCCCTGGGATTGATGAAGACCCTGGCCGGCCCGCGCCGCGATAGTTACCAGACGGAGATGATCTGGCGGGATGGGAAGTTCGCGCCCCTGGTTTACCGGGAGGAGTGTCGGAAAAAGAATAAACGCTACCTGAAGGAATACCGCTTCGACTACGAGAAAGGCCAGTTGGAGTTGTGGCAGTTGAAGGAGGACAGGGGCGTCATGGTGCGCAAATGGCACACTGCTCTTAAGGGCCCCATCCAGGATCCGCTAAGCGCCTTCTACAACTACCGCCTGGGCCTCCTGGGACCGATCAAGGAAGGTGAGACCCTTAGATTGGAGGGGATACCTTATCCCAAGCCGGAAGAGATCGAGGTGCGCATCGGTCCGGAGACCGAATGGGGGCGGAAGGTGATGATCTCCCTCAACAACCAGGCGTTTGCCAACGAGCGGGGTACCGTGTTCGCCTACCTGGACGGCCGCAGGGTGCCCAGGAAGGCCTGGACCGATGTCCCTAATATGGGCACCATCAGCGGAGAGCTTCTCCCCGGCGGGAAACCTTTGAATGGCACTCTGCCGGAGATGGGCAGGACTGCTTCGCCGGTAGCCGGCGGTAATGACTAATCTTGCGTTTCCATAACTTTTAGAAATGCGGCGATTAAAACACCTGGATTCCCTCCCTCCCCTTGATTTCCGCAAAATGATGATTATTTAATGATCAGTGACCTGAGGACCGGAAAGTCTGCCGCCGGCCCCCCGAAGCAATTAAAATAGAAGGGGCGCGATGCGGGGGTTGCAGTCCCGCCAGGCCATTTTAGAAAGGCCGTGTCCTGCGGGGCATGGCCTTTTATTCTGCTAAGGTCCTGGGAAGGGTGAGAGTAAATTTCTTTGGGGGCTGTCTGGCTCCGAGGGAAAGCCCCGGAAGGTGGCCTGATTGCCGTATTCTGTAGGGGCGGGGTTTCCCCGCCCAGGGCGACGAGACGCCGCCCCTAAATGCTAGGCCATGTAATCGCCGTAATTCTGGGCGACCCAATCACAGGCTGGAAGCCTGTGCCACTGTCGCCCCTACGCTGGTTGAGTAAATTTCTTTGGGGGAGGGGCTTGACAAAATCTCCTCGCCTGGTTAATAATCCTTAGCAAGTGAAGAAGGGTGAGATGATGGCAAAGATTGGTTATCTTATTAGGGGGAATGCCGCGTCGGTCCTGGTAGCCGTCGTCGCGGTAGGCGCTGGCGCCTGCCTGTCTGGCTCGCCTCCGCTGGGGCTAAGGAGGGTTTCTCAGAATTAATCAAGACCCTCCCCACTTCGGAGACTCCAGGCAGGGCCGCAGGCGGCCCTGTTTTTTTTGCTGTGGGGGTGTAGGGGCGGGTTTAAAACCCGCCCCTACGGGAGCCGCAGGTGCTTTTTAGTCTGCGGGGCTGGCAGGCAGCTTTTTAGGGATGCAGCGCGGCCGGCAATTGACAATTATCCCACATTATTTTAGCATCTTGGGTACCTTGGAGAAAAAAACCCCAGAGGCAAGGGAAACCATGGAGAAACAAGACCTGGAGTTGATAGCGCGACTGAGTGAACAGGACCCGGAATTAAAGAAATTCTGGGACGAGCACCATGAGTATGAGCGGCTTTTGGATGCGTTCAACCGGCGGCCGTACCTTACCACCGCGGAAACCCTGGAGCGGAAGCGGCTGCAGAAGCTGAAGCTGGCCGGCCGCGATAGGATGGAGCAAATTCTGGCCAAATACCGTAGCAAGGAACGGATGTCATGAAATTGACCGGGGCCCAGATCTTACTTAAGTGTTTGGAGCGGGAGGAAGTCAAACACATCTTCGGTTATCCCGGTGGCGTGGTTTTGGATATCTACGATGAATTGACCCGCACGCCACAGATCAAGCATATTCTGGTGCGCCACGAACAGGCGGCGGTGCACGCCGCCGACGGTTACGCCCGGGCCAGCAGCAAAGTGGGGGTAGCCCTGGTGACCTCCGGCCCCGGGGCCACCAACACGGTAACCGGCATCGCTTCGGCCTACTTGGACTCCATACCCATCGTGGTCTTCACCGGCCAGGTGCCCACCGCCCTCATCGGCAACGACGCCTTCCAGGAAGTGGACATCGTCGGGATCACCCGGCCCTGCACCAAGCACAACTACCTGGTGAAGGACATCAACCAGCTGGCCTATACCATCCATGAGGCCTTCCACATCGCCCGCTCCGGCCGACCCGGTCCGGTCCTGGTGGACCTGCCCAAGGACGTGATGCAGGCTAGCGTCGTGCCCAAGTTCCCCGAGGCCATCAAGATCAAGAGCTACAACCCCACTTACCACGCCAATCCCCGGCAGGTGAAACGGGCCCTGGAGTTGATGCTCAGCGCCAGGAGACCGGTGCTCTACACCGGGGGTGGCATCATTCTTTCGGATGCCTCGGAGGAGCTGAGCAAATTCGCCCACCTCTTGCAAATCCCGGTGACCAGCACCCTCATGGGCCTGGGCGGCTATCCCGGGGACGACCCCCTGTGGATGGGCATGTTGGGGATGCACGGCACTTATTGCGCCAATATGGCGGTCTCCAAGGCCGACCTCCTCGTGGCAATCGGGGCCCGCTTCGATGACCGGGTCACCGGCAAGCTCTCGGACTTTGCGCCCCATGCCAAGATCATCCACGTGGACATCGACCCCAGTTCCATCAGCAAGAACGTCCAGGTGGACATCCCCATCGTCGGGGACTGCCGTGATACCTTGCAGCAGTTTAACGACCTGCTACACGAGATGCCGGCCCGGGATTTGACCAAGATCAGAGGGCCCTGGCTGGAAACCATTGCCTCCTGGGAGAAGGAACATCCCTTGACTTACACCTGGAGCGATACCACCATCAAGCCCCAGTATGTCATCGAAAAGCTCTGGGAGTTGACCAAGGGGGACGCCTACATTACCACGGAGGTGGGCCAGAATCAGATGTGGGCCGCGCAGTTCTACAAGTTCAAGAAGCCCCGCAGGCTGATGACCTCCGGCGGCCTGGGAGTCATGGGCTACGGCTTCCCCGCGGCCATGGGGGTGCAGGTGGCCCAACCGGAGGCGATAGTCATTGACATCGCCGGGGACGGCAGCATCCAGATGAACATCCAGGAGCTGATCACCGTGGTGGAAAATAAACTGCCGGTGAAGATCGCCATCCTGAACAACTCTTTCCTGGGCATGGTGCGCCAGTGGCAGCAGCTCTTTTACGAACGGCGCTACAGCTCCACTCCCCTGGCGGCCCCCGATTTCGTCAAACTGGCAGAGGCCTACGGGGCCGTGGGTCTCCGGGCCACCAAGCCCCAGGAAGTGGAGCCGGTCATCAAAGAGGCCCTTAATACCCCCAGGCCGGTGATCATAGACTTCCGGGTGGAGCCGGAGGAATGTGTCATGCCCATGGTGCCCGCGGGTAAGGCCATTCACGAGATGTTGCTGGCCTAGGGAGGCGAGATGGAACCGAGGCATACCATTTCAGTCTGGGTGGAAAACCTTCCCGGGGTGCTCTCCCGGGTCACCGGCCTGTTTAGCGGCCGGGGCTTCAATATCGAAAGCCTGTGCGTGGCCGAAACCATGGACCCGGAGGTTTCACGCATTACCATCGTCTCTACCGGGGATGAGGCCATCACCGAGCAGATCCTTAAGCAATTGCACAAGCTCATCAATGTCATCAAGGTGGTGGACTTTAGCGGCCTGGAACACGTGGAGCGGGAGATGGCCCTGGTGACGGTGAGGGCCGAAGGCGATTCCCGGGCCGAAGTCTTCCGTCTTGCCGATATTTTCCGGTGCCGGGTGGTGGACGTCAGCCCCACCACTTATACCCTGGAAATTACCGGCAACTACGCCAAGATGCAGGCGGTGCTGGACAACCTCAAGGTCCACGGCATCCTGGACATCGTCCGCACCGGCGCCCTGGCCATTCACCGGACCAGGAAGGATTAGCTGTCATCTTTCAGCGGTCAGCTATCAGCAGTCAGCTAAAAACCGAGGCAAAATGTAGGGTGGGCACGGCCCACCATTTACAATTCAAATTTCGCACCCCTGAATTCAGTATACAGGCGGGACGCCTATGCTACCTGGACTTGCTACCGTAGGCCTCTGGCAGGTGTAGTCAGTTATTAACGGAAGCATGAAAGGGGTTCCATCTTTATCCCCTCTCCCCCTCGAGGGGGAGAGGGCAAGGGTGAGGGGGAATTTAATCTCTTTTCCGCTTCCATTAATACCAGGTGCGAAACTTGAGTTACAACTGCTTACGAAACACGTCGCTTACATATTCGGGCAATTTCAGAGAAAGGATCGCCAACCATGAAGATGTACTATGATGCAGACGCGGATTTGAAGATTTTCAAGGGGAAAAAGATCGCCATCATCGGCTTCGGTTCCCAAGGCCACGCCCAGGCCCTCAACCTCCGGGACAGCGGGGTGGAGGTGGTGGTTTCCGAAGTGCCCGGGACTCCCAACTACGAACTGGCGTTGCAATACGGATTCCAGCCGGTGCCCGCGGCCGACGCCGCGGCCCAGGCCCAGGTGATCCAGATCCTGACCCAGGACCATGTCCAGGCCACCCTCTACGAAAACGACCTGAAGCCCAAGATGACCAGGGGCAAAACCCTGCTTTTTTCCCATGGGTTTAACATCCATTTCGGGCAAATTGCGCCGTCTCCGGACCTGGACGTGATCATGGTGGCCCCCAAGGGTCCCGGGCACCTGGTGCGCAGCGAATATGAGAAAGGCGCCGGCGTCCCCGCCCTGGTGGCGGTGGAGCAGAACCCTTCGAAGAAGGCGCTGAAAACCGCCCTGGCCTATGCCAAGGGCATTGGCGCCACCCGGGCCGGGGTCTTCGAAACCACCTTCCGGGAAGAGACGGAAACCGATCTGTTCGGGGAGCAGGCGGTGCTCTGCGGCGGGGTCTCGGAACTGGTCAAGGCCGGCTTCGATACCCTGGTGGAAGCGGGCTACGCCCCGGAGATCGCCTACTTCGAGTGCCTCCACGAACTGAAGCTCATCGTCGACCTTTTCTATCAGGGCGGCATCAGCTACATGCGCTACTCGGTTTCCGATACCGCGGAGTACGGCGACTACACCCGGGGAAACCGGATCATCACCGAGGAGACCCGGGACGAGATGCGCCAGATTCTTTACGAGGTGCAAAGCGGCGAATTCGCCAAGGAATGGATCCTGGAGAACCAGGCCAAGCGCCCGGTATTCAACGCCCTGCGCCGCCAGGAGGCGGCCCACCCCATCGAGGAAGTGGGCCAGAAGCTGCGGGCCATGATGGGCTGGCTGAAGCGGAAATAAGCAACTGACAAATATTATGCAGCCACCAGATCATCGGGGACCAAGCTCATGAGCCGCGGGCTCATAGCCTCGCCCGGCTATTCCCTCCTGGCCTCCAGCAGTCTGTTGATTCTTCTGGGCTGGCTGTTGCACTGGGGCTGGCTCTGGTGGCCGGGGCTGGTGGCCTTGATCTTCTTCGGATATTTCTTCCGGGACCCGGAGCGGCGCGTTCCCCCGGAGCCTGAGGTGGTGGTGGCGCCGGCGGATGGCAAGGTCATTCTGACTGATGAGGTCCAAGAGGAGCGCTACCTGAACGGTCGGGCCCGGAGGGTGGCCATTTTTATGAACGTCTTTGACGTCCATGTCAACCGGGCGCCGACTGCGGGCACGGTGCGGGTGGCCCAGCACCGGGATGGCTGCTTCAAGGCGGCCTTCCGGGAGGAAGCTTGCACCCTCAACGAGCAGCTGGCCCTGGTCCTGGAGGAAGGCAGCCGCCGCCTGCTGTTGGTACAGATCGCCGGTCTCCTGGCCAGGCGCATCGTCTCGTACGTCCAGCCGGGCCAGCACCTGGAAAAGGGGGAGCGCCTGGGGATGATCTGTTTCGGCTCCAGGGTGGACCTCTACCTGCCGGAGCAGGCCCAACTAATGGTCAAGGCTGGGGACCGGGTCAAGGCCGGCAGCAGCATCGTGGCCCGCTGGACTTGAATTCTTAAACAAGGCGCCATATTTTAATGATATAATCAAAAAGGGGTGGGGGGTAACCCCGCTCCCCAAAGCCCCTGCGGCCGCCAGGGGCGGTCCGGGCATCGCCGGGCTATGGCGGTTGCCTGCGATGGTTCACGGGGCAAGATCCGGGGAGGGTTGGCCATGGCCTTCCGCAGAAGACGCAAGAAAAGGGATCGCCGCCACTTTCGGGGCGTTTTCCTGATCCCCAACCTGATCACCACCGCCAGCCTGTTCGCCGGCTTCTATGCCATCGTGGCCACCATTGACGGCCGCTTTTACCACGCCGCCTGGGCGATCTTCATCTCCCTGGTGCTGGATGGCCTGGATGGCCGGATCGCCCGCATTACCGCCAGTACCAGTGGTTTTGGGACGCAATACGACTCCCTCTCGGATCTGGTGGCCTTCGGGGTGGCCCCGGGACTCCTGGTCTATCTCTGGGCCTTGAAACCCTTCAAACAATTCGGCTGGCTGGCGGCCTTTCTCTACGTGGTGTGCGGGGCCCTGCGCCTGGCCCGCTTCAACGTCCAGCAAGGTTCCTTGGACCCGCGCTACTTCAACGGCTTGCCGATCCCGGCGGCCGCCATGCTCATTGCCACCTCGGTGGCCTTCTATCATGAAATCGGGGAGTGGTTCCCGGGAAAACACATCTACATCCTGGCCATGATTTATGTGCTTTCCTTTTTGATGGTGAGCAATATCAAATACGTTAGTTTCAAGAAGGTGGAGATCTTCCGGCGTCACCCCTTCCAAACCCTGGTAGGCCTGGTGTTGCTGTTTGTGGTCATTGCCGCGGCCCCCGATATTATGGGGTTCCTGGTAATGATCTTGTACGTGGCTTCCGGGCCCCTCAGCACTTACATGTATTATCGCCGGCCGTCCTGGACGGATAAGGGAGAGGACGAAACCCCCGCCCCCAAGCCATCCAACCCGTAACCTGGTAGCCCAGGCGTCCCGCCTGTTGGGAAATTGGGAGGTCAGGTCACAAAGGACAGAGGCCCAGGCTACCAGGCCGCGGCTGGCCAAGTTTGGTTCTGCGCCCCTGGAAATCCGCCAGAAACGGGCGGAGCTCCAGGCCTCTAATGGCATAACCTGACGGAGATATTGCGTAAAATAGCTTCGATCAAACCTCCCGGATAATAATCTGCGCCGTCAGCCGGACAAGGCCGGCGGCGGCGTTCTTCTTAGCCTCTGGCCAGTTGGGTGAGAAAATTTTCTTGAGCTAACCACGAGCGCTAATTCCCGGGTGCGAGGCCGGGTTAATTCGGTCGGATAGGGTGAGAGAATCGATGCGACAGGCTCTCCTTAAGATTGTCACCATTATGTTAGGCCTGGTGGTCGCTTTTGGAATCGCAGAAGTGGGTGTAAGGATCTTTTGTCCGCAAGAGGTGGCGCCGATTCGATTTGTATTCGACCCCCAACGTGGGGAAATTCCCACCCCCAATCAGAAGGGCCGGAAAATCATGCCTGGGGTGTACGATCACACCTATAGCAATAATTCGCTGGGTCTCCGCGGCAGTAAAGAATATAAATTTGAGAGGCATACGGACCACCGCATTCTGTTTTTGGGCGATTCCTTCACCTACGGATTAGGGGTGAATGACGATCAAACCTTTCCCTATCTGACCGAAAAACACCTGATCTCTGAGAAGATCCCGGTGGAAGTGATCAACGCCGGGAATAGCGGCCGGGGTACTGATTATGCTTTGAAGTTTTTTCAAGTCCTGGGATATAAATTTAAACCTGACCTGACCGTATTTAGCTTTCTGGGCAAAAATTTTGTCGATGACTCCCGCGGCCAGTATTATTCGGTTTCTTCAGAAGGGGAGCTTACCCCTAAACGCTTGCGCGCCGGTAATAGTTTTATAAAGGACCTGCTAGACGAGCTACCCGGCTATAACTGGCTGGTTTCCTGGTCCCAGGCGGCCAATCTGGTTAAGCGGGCGGGCATCCAATGGTATCTCGCGAGAACCGGTCCCGATGAACTGCGGAGAGGCGGCCTGGTGATTACCTATCCGGAAAGGCAGAACGGATACGGCGCTGAAACCAAAATTAGATTAACCGAGATCTATGTGAAGAATTTAATCAAATCGGTCGAGGATACCGGCGGCGCCATAATGTTTTTTTATCTACCCATGGCTCCGGAGATCGAAGAATATCGAAAAAATGGGGCCATATCTCCTGATGAAGCGGCGTTTACCGGCATTATTAAAAAACAGGGGAAAGAGATAAAATCGTTAACCCCGGTACTCGCCGCATCCGCAGAGCCCTTGCCTAAATTGTACTTTGTCCCCCGCGATGGGCACTGGACGGCCCTGGGTCAAGCCCTGGCAGCGCAATATCTGGGCACCGAGGTAGAAAGGCGTCTTAAGAAGAGTCAGCAACCCGGGCACGCCAATCTTGCTAATCTTCCATGAACCGGAGGCATCCAAGGGAGATAACCCCCACCATTTTCCGCCGCCCCCGGGGTTTTGCCCCCCCCCGAGGCATCGTGGTAAACATTTTTGGCTTGATTTCACCTGATCTTCATATACAATTTACCTATCTTTTGAGGTAGACTGGCAAATGAGCGTTTCCCGAAGCCACCAGCATTCCGTCCTGGCCCTGCAGGGTCCAACCTGGATACGCTTGCTGCCTGCCTAGGCAGGCAACGTATCTTCCACTCCTCCCAAATTCGGCAAAATATTGTTTTAACTGCTTCTTTTTGAACGAAGCAGTGGTATAATGCCATTGCCTTTTACGGCCCTCCGAGGCCAGGAGGTTCATATGCCTGAGAAAATTTATATTTTTGATACCACCCTGCGGGACGGGGAGCAAACGCCCGGAGCCAATCTCAACGTTGATGAGAAACTGCAGATCGCCCGGCAATTGGAACTCCTCAATGTAGACGTCATCGAAGCCGGATTTCCCTACTCCTCACCCGGGGATTTCGCCGCGGTGCGAGCGGTGGCCCGGGAAATCAGGGGTCCCCAAATCGCCGGCCTGGCCCGGGCCTTTGCAAAGGACATCGACGCCTGCTGGGAGGCCATCAAGGAGGGCACCAATCCCCGCATCCACACCTTCATCTCCACCTCCGATATCCACTTGCAGCACCAGATGCGCAAGAGCCGGGAGGAAGTCTTGGAAATGGCGGTGGCCGCGGTGAAGCATGCAGCCCGCTACACCTCGAACGTGGAATTCTCCGCCATGGACGCTTCCCGCAGCGACCTGGATTACGTGGCCCGGGTCTTCACCGCGGTCATTGAGGCCGGCGCCACTACCCTGAATTTCCCGGATACGGTGGGCTACGCCATTCCCCAGGAGTTTGGCGCCAAGATCAAGTACCTGGTGGAGCACATCCCCAATATTCACCAGGCGGTGATCTCGGTACACTGCCATAACGATCTCGGACTGGCGGCGGCCAATACCCTGGCGGCCATCATGAACGGCGCCCGCCAGGCGGAAGTGACCATCAACGGCCTGGGAGAACGGGCCGGCAACGCCTCCCTGGAGGAGGTGGTCATGGCCCTGGCCACCCGGAAAGATCAGTTCGACTATTATACCGAAATCGTCACCCAGTACATTGCCCCTGCCAGCCGCCTCACCAGCAAACTGTCCGGGGTGCCGGTGCAACCCAATAAGGCCATCGTGGGGGCCAACGCCTTTGCCCACGAGTCCGGGATTCACCAGGACGGGGTGCTCAAGGAGGCCAGCACCTTCGAGATCATGACGCCCACCGCGGTGGGCATCAAGAAGAGCCTCCTGGTTCTGGGAAAGCTGTCCGGACGCCATGCCTTCAAAAACAAACTCCAGGAGATGGGTTACTACCTGGCGGACAAGGAATTAAACCGGGTCTTTTCCCGCTTCAAGGACCTGGCGGATCGCAAAAAGAAGGTGTTCGACGAAGACCTGGTGAGCCTGGTGGAAACCGAGGTCATTTACAAATCGGTGCCGGAGTATTTTCGGCTGCTTGACCTGGTGGTGGTCAGCGGCACCATGGTAAGGCCCAACGCCACCGTGAAGCTGCAGATAGGCGGTGAGGTCAAGACCCTCTCCTCCTTTGGGGATGGCCCGGTGGACGCCGCTTACCGGGTCATCACCGACCTGGCCAAATCCAGTTGCCGCTTGTTGAAATTCGCGGTGAGCTCCATCACCGGGGGCACCGAGGCCCTGGGGGAGGTCTCCGTGCGCCTGGAGGATGACGGCTATGTAGTCACCGGCCAGGGAGTAGACCCCGATATCGTCACCGCCAGCGCACGCGCCTATATCAACGGCTTGAACCGCCTTCATTTTTTGAAGGAGATGGGCCACGGCCCCAAGAAAAAGCCGGAGAAATTGTAAGAAGCTGTCAGCCGTAAGCGGTTGCTTCTTTAAGGGCGATTTTGGTAGGCGGAGGCTTTAGTATCGTGTCCTAGAAGTAGTAGCCAAAATAGAATCATGTAAAATCTCCCCCTCCCCACGGGGGGAGGGGGTTGGGGGGAGGGGGGCGACATAAGCAAATAGATTTAATTAGCTAAAAATTACGCCACCCCCACCCTAACCCTCCCCCCTCAAGGGGGAGGGAATTAAATGCATCGATCTATGTAAAGTAATTCTGGAACATAACATTCGCCTACGTTGATAATTCCAGTCAGCGGTATAGTGTGCGCATGATGGAATACACTAACTCTTATATTCAAACTTGGAAAAAATAATGGTCGCCGAAATTCTCAGATTAATTTTATCAGGTTTGATAGGGGGAATTACAGCTTTTTTCTCTCTTTCAAAATAATTTTTTTCATCATATGCAAGCGAAAAGGGTAGGAATCTTGCCACAAAAGAAGATATTTCAGAAATAACCAATAAGATTGAAGAAATCAAACATCAATACAATCTCATGATTGAACAAATCAAGGGTCGTCATGGACTTAGATTAGCTGCTCTCGAGAAACGTTTAGAGGTACACCAACAAGCATATTCTTTATGGAGAGAACTTTCTTCCAGTATTATGAATCAAAAAGATGTGAAATCTATTTCAAAAAAATGTGAAGATTGGTGGTGGGAAAATTGCTTATATTTAGATGCGCAAGCACGAGAAGCTTTCTGGTCAGCTTTTAGACTTGCTCCCCCTAATTATTATGAATTGAGTCGTGAAGAAAAAAATGAGACAAGAAAAGATTTAGATAAAGCGATCTCATCATTAGAAAAAGCCGTTGAATTACCACCGATTAATATTAAACTAGACGATTTTAAGAAAGACAATAAGGGATAACCGCGCTGCCCAAAATCATAATTTAAATTGGGGATATTAATGTCCAAGCCTCAAACCATAACTGAAAAGATTCTGGCGGCCCATGCCGGCAAGGAACACGCGGAACCAGGAGAGCTGATCCTGGCCAGGGTGGACATCGCCCTGGGCAACGACATCACCGCGCCCCTGGCCATCAAGGCCTTTCGCGAGGTGGGAGCCACAAGGGTCTTTGACCGGGAGCGGGTGGTGCTGGTGGCGGACCACTTCGCCCCCAACAAAGACATCGCCTCCGCCATCCAGGTGCAGATATTGCGGCAATTCGCCCGGGAGCAGGACCTGCTACACTTTTACGATGGCGGGGAGATGGGCGTAGAACACGTCTTGCTGCCGGAGAAAGGGATCGTGGTTCCCGGCGACTTGATCATCGGCGCAGACAGCCACACCTGCACCTACGGGGCCCTGGGGGCCTTTGCCTCCGGGGTGGGCTCCACCGACCTGGCCGCGGCCATGGTCAACGGCGGCATTTGGCTCAAGGTTCCGGAAAGCTTGAAGTTTGTCTACACCGGAGAACTGCCCCCCTGGGTCGGCGGCAAGGACCTGATCCTGCACACCATCGGGGATATCGGGGTGGATGGGGCCAACTACCGGGCCATGGAGTTTACCGGGGACGCCATTGGCCGTCTCTCCATGGCGGACCGTTTTTCCATGGCCAACATGGCGGTGGAGGCCGGCGCCAAGAACGGCATCATCGCCCCGGATGCGGTCACCCTGGAGTATGTCCAAGGCCGGGCCCTGCGGCCTTTCAAGATTGATAATCTTTACAGCGACCCGGATGCGGCGTATAATTATATCAAGGGTTATGACGTGGCCCGTTTGGAGCCCCAGGTGGCCTGCCCGCCATCGCCGGGTAATGTCAAACCCGTATCCCAGTTGGGAGAGGTGAGCATCGACCAGGCGGTGATCGGCTCCTGCACCAACGGGCGGCTGGAAGACCTGCAGCAGGCGGCGCAGGTCATTAAAGGACGCCGGGTGGCCAAAGGGGTGCGTCTAATCATCATTCCCGCCACCCCTCTGATCTACCGGCAGGCCATGGACCAGGGCCTGTTGGCCATCTTCCTGGAGGCCGGCGCGGTTATCGGCCCCCCCACCTGCGGCCCTTGCCTGGGCGGGCATATGGGCATTCTGGCGCCCGGCGAGACAGCCATAGCCACCACCAACCGGAACTTTGTAGGCCGCATGGGCCATCCGGAATCCAAGGTCTATCTGGCCAACCCGGCGGTCGCCGCGGCCTCGGCGGTCACCGGGCGCATTAGCGGACCGGCGCAACTGTAGAAACAAGGGCGCGCTAGCGCCGTTGCCCTTTTCCTGGTCTAACTATTTGGACTGGAGGAAGTTATGGCCCGGGGAAGATGGATTTGGCTGGTCACCGTGGCCGCCCTGCTGTGTTGCGCCTGCTCCGGAATCCTGACGGAAAAAGTGGCGGAGAACGGGCAGATGGACAGGCTTCGCCTGGATAGCGGCGGCAAATGGAGCACTTATGATCAGAACCCCCAAAAGGAAGACGAATCTTCCATCATGCTAAAAAAAGAGTTGACATTTTGATGTAATTATGCTGTTTAAATGGCAAATTTTATGAGGCAGCCGACTGACGGCAAGAAGAAAAAGATGTCTGGCAGAAAAATATACGGGGCGTGTTTCATTGTCTTGGCCCTCCTGACCTTGCTGATGGGGGGATGCAACGGCGTCCTCTATGAAAAACAGAAGGATAACGGCCAGGTGGAGCGCCTGCTCATTGACCAGGGCGGAGGCTGGGACAGCTACAACATCACCCCGCGGTATTACAGTCAGAATCCCAAGGATCTGTCCGACTTTTCCATCATGCTGAAAAATGAGCGGACTTTCTAATCTAAGCGCCGCATTCCCCGCAGCACCCGCTGGATCCCCTGATAATCCGCCAACGTTTCCAGTCCCTGGTAGGCCCCGGTTTGCCGCAACAGTTCCAGGACCTCGCCCGCCTGACCTTCGCCCACTTCCAGGGTCAGGCAGCCTCCTGGTCTTAAATAGCGGTGGGCCTCCTGAGTCAGGGCCCGGATAAGCTCCAGTCCGTCTTCCCCGGCCAAAAGGGCCTGTTGCGGCTCAAAATCTCTGATCTCCCGGGGGAGCTGTTCCCATTGAGCCCGGGATACATAGGGGAGATTGGCCACCAGCAAGGCGAAGCGTGGTCCGGGGTTGAGCCCGGAGAGGAGGTCGCTCCGGACAAAGCGAAGGCGGTCGGCGACTCCATGCCGCCGGGCATTGTCCCGGGCCACGGTCAGGGACGTTTCCGAGAGGTCCAGGGCCAGCCACGCCATCTGGGGCAGCTCCCTGGCCAGGGCCACCACCACCGCGCCGCTGCCCACCCCGATTTCCAGACCCCAGAGGACGGTTTTCTTTTGCCTTGCGAATTTTTGAGGTTCCTGGCCCTCAAGTTCCAGGCCAATCATGGTTCGGGCCGCCTCCAGGGCTGAGGCCACCAGGATTTCGGTTTCCGGCCGAGGAATCAGGACCCCGGAGCGCACCTGAAAATCGAGGGACCAGAATTCCCTGTGGCCGGTGAGGTAGGCTACCGGCTCACCTTGGCGGCGGCGCAACACCATGGACTTGAAACGGGCCAACTCTTCCGGGCAGAGGGGCTGGTCGTAGCGCAGGTAGAGGTCCAGGCGGCTCAGGTTAAGCACGTGCGCCAGGAGCACCTCAGCGGAGGCCCGGGGCTCCAAAACCCCTTTATCCCTGAGGTAATCGGCGGTCCACCGCAGGAGTGCCACGATGGTCCAGGCCGGCTGGGAAGCCGCCTTCATTCAGGCCTGTTCCAGAGCCTGGGTGCGGTAATGGCTGGCCAAACCTTGCAATAGTTCGTCCAGGTCGCCGTCCAGAATGGCCTCCAACTTGTGGAGGGTAAGCCCGATGCGGTGGTCGCTGACCCGGGCCTGGGGGAAATTATAGGTGCGGATGCGTTCGCTGCGGTCGCCGCTGCCCACCTGGGATTTGCGCTCTTGGGCGATTTGCTGCTGCTGCTGCCGCTGTTTCAGGTCCAGCAGCCGGGCCCGCAGCACCTTCAAGGCCTTGGCCTTGTTTTTGTGCTGGGACTTCTCGTCCTGGCAGATGACCACCAGGCCGCTGGGCAGATGGGTGACCCGCACCGCGGAGTCGGTGGTGTTGACGCTTTGACCCCCGGGACCGGAGGAGCGGAAGACGTCGATGCGTAATTCTTCCGGGCTGATCTGCACCTCCACCTCCTGCGCCTCAGGCAGGACGGCCACGGTCACCGCTGAGGTATGGATGCGTCCCTGGGACTCGGTTACCGGCACCCGTTGTACCCGGTGCACCCCGCTTTCATATTTCAGCAAACTGTAGACCCGCTGGCCGGAAATGGCGGCGATGACCTCTTTGAGGCCGCCCATGCCGGTGGCGGAGTGGCTCAAGATCTCCAGCTTCCAGCCCTTGCGCTCCGCCAGGCGGCTGTACATGCGGAAGAGATCGGCGGCGAACAGGCCCGCTTCCTCGCCGCCGGTGCCGGCCCGAATCTCCAGCAGGACGTTCTTCTCGTCGTTGGGGTCTTTGGGCAGCAGCAGGAGGCGCAACTCTTCCTCCTGAGAGGCCGCCTCCTCCCGGAGGGTCTGGATCTCGTCCCGGGCCAGGGATTTTATCTCCTCATCCGTTTCTTCCTTCAGCAAGCTGTGACTTTCCTGCAACTCCTTCTGCGCCTGCCGATAGCGCCGGAAGGTCTGGATCAGGTGGCTAAGTTCGGCGTGCTCCTTGCGGTATTTCTGATAAAGCTCCTGATCCCGAATGACCCCAGGATCAGAGAGCTGCTGCTCCAGGTCGATAAATTGACTTTCAAGTTTTTGTAGTCTGGCGATCAACATAAGATTATCGAAAACCGGGGCGCCGGCCAGTGATGCCCGGCAAACCTCCAGCCCTCCGCCTAGTGCACCTAATTTTCGGTGGCGTTAAAATCAGGCTGAAGCCCCGTCTATTTCAAGCCTTAATAATTAATTATAAAGGAAAATTCGTTCCAAGGCAATGAGGCTTAGAAGGATTGATTACTCCACCCACAAGACTTACTGTCAGGTCCGTCAGGCCAGGGGTCAGGACTCCGCCAGGCGGCGGATGATTTCCGGGATGGTGCGGGTGGCCAGGTGGGAGAGGGAGCCGCCCCCCAGGACCACCTGCAGGGGAACCTGCGCCTCCTCAGCTGCCTTGATCATCAGGTCGCAGATGTCGAAGTAGGCGTCTTCGGTGAGCCCTAGGGAGCCGTAATCTTCGAGATGGGTGTCGAAACCGTAATACCAGATGAGCAGATCAGGCCGGAAAGGGGCAATCCGCACCGCCTGTTCCCGGACCAGGTCGAGGTAGCGCTCGTTAGGGTCCGCCTGCCTTGTGAGAGGCTGGACGTCAACGTCCACCTTGCTGCCGTCCTGGGAATGGTAATTGAGACCGCAGAAGCAGATGTGCAGCACCTCCGGATCGTCCCGGATCAACTGGCGGGTGCCGTCGCCGTGGTGCGCGTCGGTGTCCACGATGGCGAAGCGCCGGAAGCTGCTGATCTGCCGGAGGTGGGTCAGGGCGATGACCACGTCGTTGAAACAGCAGGCGCCCCAGAACTGGCGATAGCCGGCGTGGTGGCCGCCGGCCCCGATGAAACAGAAGGCCCGCTGCAGCTCTCCCTGGGCCAGGGCCGTCATCCCCGCCACCACCGAACCCACCGACTCGTAAGCGGTGGCGCATAAACTGTCTTCCGCCACCAGGCGCAGGATTTCCGGGGCGTGCACCTTGAGGATCAGCTCCGCGGAGGCGCGTGGGGCCTGGAACATCCTGACGTTGGCCTTTTCCAGCAAGGGTTCCAGGGCCTCGGGAAAATCCCGCAGCCGGTTGCCGATGGTCAGATAGCTCTTGCGGCTGAAAGATGGATGGTAGAAAATGCCAACTTCCTTCATCTCAGGGAAATCCCCCATCATCAGATCCCAAACTTATCTCCCACCTGCGGCTGTTTAGCGGCGATAAATTCAGGCGCCTTCACCTTCCCCAGCTCTTTGGTGCGGAAACGGCTGACCGAAATGGCGCCGCCGGCCACCGCCAGCTTAAGGCCCCGCTCGCTCACCTCCAGGATCTCCCCGGCCGCGGCCTGAGGGGATTCCCCCAAAAAGGCGGCGCTGTAAAGCTTGACCTTTTCGCCCCGGAAGGTGGTGGTGGCCCCGGGCTGGGGGTCGCAGCCCCGGATGAAATTGAAGACCCGCACGCCCGTCTGGCTCCAGTCCAGTCCGGCCACCCGTTCGTCGCAGGGAGGTTCGTAGGTGCCTTGGGAATGGTCCTGGGGAATCCGGGGGGCCTGGCCCTGGACGAGCAACTCCACTGCTTCCAGGAGCGCCGCCACCCCCAGAGGATAAAGCTTGTTGAAATAGACCTCTCCGGTGGTCTCGGAAGGGCCGATCTCCACCGCCTTTTGCAGGAGGATGTCGCCGGTGTCTATCCCCCAGTCCACCCAGAAGATGGTGAGCCCGGTGTGGGTTTCGCCGTTGATCACCGCCCAATTGATGCCGCTGGAGCCCCGATGGCGGGGCAGGAGGGAGGGGTGATATTGGATGGAGCCCAACTTCGGGGCGTTGAAGACCCGGAGCGGGATGATGTCGGTGACAAAGGCCAGCACCCCCAGGTCGGCCTTCAAGGAGACCATGGCTTCGTAAGCCTCAGGGTCACGAAGATGGGCCGGCTGGAAAACCGGCGCCCCGGCGGCCTGGGCCGCCTCCTTCAAGGGGTCGGGCCTGGCGCCCAGATCCGGCGGGCAAAAGACCCCCGGCACCTCATGACCGTGCTCCAGCAAACCTTTCAAGACGTCGGCGCCGAAAGCGGCCTGACCTAACAAGGCGATCCGCATGGCAGCCCTCCTCTGTAAGGTGGAGTGGCGCGGCATTATGGGGCAGGGCAGGGGTGGGCGCCACTGCCCTTACCGAAAATACCAAAAATACAAAAATCTCCCTAAAAATACCCCTGAAGATTCCTGTTAATGATGGTGCTCGTCGTGGCTCTTTTCCGGTTCCAGGGTGGAGGCCCAGAAGCAGAGGGCGCAGGCAGCCATGATGGCGCCGACGCACACCGGGGCGCTGCCGGAGAAGATGGCGACAGCCAGACAGGCGAAGACCAGAAACACCAGCATGGCCTGTTTTTGGCGATAACCCTGATTGCTTTTCGCCATATGTCAAAACCTCCTTGGAGATGAATCGATTATACGCCGGATGCCGGCAATATCCAGAAAGATTTTATCGCTTGCCTTCAGCAAAGCTGATGGCCTGCCCGATCCGGCGCAGGGTCTCCGGCTTTCCCAGGATATTGATGATCTCATAGAGCCCGGGGCTGGCGGTGCGGCCGGTAAGGGCCAGGCGCACCGGCTGGGCCAGGTTGGCCATCTTCAGGCCGGTCTCCGCCGCCAGGTCTTGAAAGAGCTGGTTCAAGGCGGGCTCGGAAAACTCCGGCAGCCTGTCCAGGCGCCGGGCCACCTCTCGCAAAGCCGGCAGGGTCTCCGGGGTCAAAAACCTTTTTGCCCCCTTCTCTTCGTAAGGGCGGGGATCCTGAAAATAGAAGCGGGCCGCCTCGGCCATCTCCACGAGGGTGCGGCAACGGGCCGCCAGGGTGGCAGCCACCCGGGCCAGGTATTCCTGATCCGGCAACTCAATGCCCAGCCTTGTCAAAAAAGGAGCCAGTTCCTGGGCCAGCCGGGGGGCGCTCAGACCCATCAGATGCTGGCTGTTGATCCACTTAAGCTTTTCTTCGTCGAATACTCCCGGGGAGGTGGTGGCATGCTCCAGACTGAAGTAATGGATGAGCTCTTCGCGGGTGAAGACCTCCTGATCCCCGTGGGACCAGCCGAGGCGAGCCAGGTAGTTCATCAGAGCCTGGGGCAGAAAGCCTTGCTGCCGGTACTCCAGGACAGATCTGGCGCCCCGGCGTTTGGAGAGCTTGCCCCGGTCCGGGGCCAGCAACAGGGGCATGTGCGCAAAGCGGGGAAGGTCAGCCCCCAAGGCCTGGTAAATGACGATCTGACGGGGGGTGTTGGGAATGTGGTCCTCACCCCGGATGATGTCGGTAATCCTCATGCTGATGTCATCCACCACCACCGCGAAATTATAAGTGGGGATGCCATCGCCCCGCAGGACTACCAGGTCATCGAGTTCCCGGTTGTCGAAGGCGATGGGGCCTTTGATCAGGTCGTCCCACCGGGTTACGCCGATGTCGGGCCCCCGGAAGCGCACCACGGTATGGGGCCCGGGCTTGAGGCCACGATTACGGCAGCGGCCGTCGTACTTGGGCTTGCCGCCCCGGGCCAGGGCCGCCTCTCGACGCGCCCTCAGGTCTTCCGGGGAGCAATCGCAATAATAGGCTGACCCCCGGGCCAGCAGGCGGTCAATATATTCCCGATAGACGGACTGGCGCTCCGACTGGCGAAAGGGGCCTTCATCCCAATCCAGCCCCAGCCACGCCAGGGCCTCCAGGATTTCCTGGACGAATTCCTCCTGGGAACGCTCCTTATCGGTGTCCTCGATGCGCAGGATAAAGGCGCCGCCGCTATGGCGGGCAATAAGCCAGTTGAACAAGGCGGTATGGGCCCCGCCCAGGTGCAGGGAACCGGTGGGGCTGGGAGAGAAACGAGTCCGCACTTCCGGCATCCCTGACAAAATAGACAAACTAGACAAAATAGGCAAAACCCCTTAAGAGATACTGCTTGTTTATCATAACTTCCCCGCCTGGGCCAGGGGCAATATTTTCTATCTCTGCCCGGATTTGGTAGCCTGGGCCTCTGGCCTGGGTGAATTAAACTCCCGATTTTCTACTCCAGCGAGACGCCTATTCTACCTGTACTTGCCTACTGCCTGAACCTAAAAAAAGGGGCGGTATCCAACCCGCCCCCAGAATTATTTGCAGCCCAGGCGTCTCGCGGGCGCCTGATCAGATGCGCCGGCCGCGCCCTCCCCGGCTAAGGGTTATCCGCCCCGGCGGGTAAGGTGAAGAAAAAGGTGGCGCCCTCATTGACCTTCCCTTCGGCCCATACCCGTCCAGCGTGGCGTTGTAAAATCCGCTGGACGATGGCCAGGCCCACGCCGGTGCCTTCAAATTCGCCGATGGGGTGCAGCCGCTGAAAGACTCCAAACAACTTATCCCGGTAGCGCATATCAAAGCCGATACCGTTGTCTTTAACATAATAAATGGTTTCGCCGGCAACGCTCCCGCCCCCCACTTCGATAACGGCTTTTTCCTTGAGCCGGGTAAACTTGAAGGCGTTGGCCAGCAGATTGGCCAGGACCTGCCTCAGCAGGGAAACGTCCCCGAAGGCCGGCGGCAGCTCTTTAATCTTCAGTTCCAGGGGGCGATCCGGCTCCGCCGCCCGGAGTTCCTTGATGAGCCTGGTGACCTCAGGCCCCAGGTCGATGCGGGCCTTCTTGAGCTCGTGGCGTCCCAAGCGGGAAAGGGCCAATAGGTCATCTATGAGGTGGGTCATGAAGCCGGTATTGCGGCGGACCACCTCCAGCAGCCGCAGGCCTTCGCCATCCAGTTGGGCGGCGTGTTCCAGCATCAGTATGCGGGAGAAGCCGTCGATGGCCCGGATGGGAGCCTTGAGGTCGTGGGACACGGAATAGGCGAAGGCCTCCAGCTCCCGGTTGGCGAACTCCAGCTGAGCGGTGCGCTCTTTGACCCGCTGCTCCAGTTCTTCGTTAAGGTGGTGGATCTCTTCTTCCGCCTGCCTGCGTCTGGCTTCCCGGTCCATGGATTCCATGGCGAAAGAGAGATTCTGGGCCAGGGAGTTGAGCGCCGAGATCTCTTCCGTGTTGAAGAAACCCTTCTGCCCGGAATATAGGGTTATTACTCCTTCGACTCTATCGCCCACGAACAAGGGAAAAGCGGCGGAGGACCTGAAACCCCGCGCCAAAGCCTCTTTCCTCCAGGGGGCCATGCGGGGGTCAGCGGCAAAATCCTGGCATGCATCCCAGCGCCCCTGGCGCACCGCTACTCCCGTGGGTCCCCGGCCCTCCGGGACATCTTTCAGGGAAATAGTAATATTTTGCGGATAATCGTCAAGGAGGTCGTATTGCGCCGCCGCCCGGACCAGTCCGCCTTCCCAATCCACCCGGCCGATCCAACACAGCAGGAAGTCTCCCTCCTCCATCATGATCCGGCAGGCCTGGCGGAAAAGCTCTTCCTGGTTTTGGGCGTGCACAATGGATTCATACACCCGGCTCAATAAACGGTAAAGCCTTCCCAGAACGGCCGCCTTCTGCTCGGCCTCTTCACGCTCGTTCACTTCTTCTCTTAATTGGGCTACCGTTTCATGCAATTCCTCGGTGCGCGCTTCAACCCGCTGCTCCAGTTCCTCATTCAGCCGGCTCAGGGCCTCCTCGGCCCGTTTGCGCACGGTGATGTCCCGGGCCACGTGGACGCTGCCCATAAGCTGCCCTTTATCGTCCACCAGGGGCGAGGTAGTCACCAGGAAATCCCGATCAAATTCACGGAGTTCGGCGGTATGCCCCTGGCCGTCTTGCAACAGCAGACTATGAGGACAAACGTCCGGGGGATAGGTGCTACGGTGCATTAATTCATAGCAATGCTTACCCGCCAATTCCTGGGGCTCCGCTCCCAGGGCCGCGGCCATGGCCCGGTTGACCCGGACGAGATGATAGTCGGTGTCCAGGATGGCGATCAGGTCCGGCACCGCCTCAAAGGTGCGCTCCCACTCCTCATTGGATTTAAACACCGCCGCCTCGCTACGTTTGCGCTGGCTGATGTCGATGCCATAGAGGCGGATGGCCTGTAACGGCTCGACGTAGGAAATGCTCTGGAGATAAACCGCGTCTTTGACCTGCACCTCCCGCTGGAAGTGGGTCTGTCCGGTTCGTTTGATGTTCAGTAAGATTTGCTTAAGGTCGGCGGGCAGGAGGTCCCTCAATTTAGTTGGTGGTCCCAACCCGGTCACGACCTCCCGGGCCGCCTGGTTGGAATAGGTGATGCGGCCGGAGGTATCCACCTCCAGGATGGGATTGGGATTCAATTGGGGAAAAGAGGCCAGGCGCTGGAACTCGCGTTCCCGCTGCTTGCGGCCGGTGACGTCTCTGTAGGTGGCCACCCCGGCAATGATTTCCCCCTGGCGGTTGCGCACCGGCGCGGCGCTCACCTGGACGACCCCCGCGGAACCTTTGCTCCGGAGGAATCCGAACTCCTCTTCGGAAACCCTCTCTCCCCGGGCTTGGGTTTCTTGGAGGTGGGGGAGGGGAGAGTCCGCGGTGGCGGCGCTCCGGGCGGCGATGGTCGCTTCCGCCTCCCGGAGGCGCTGCTCCAGCTCACCCACCCGGCGCAACAATTCTTCCCTGGTCGGTCCTGATCTCTTCATCTAAGCACTCGCTTAAAGTCTTGATTGTTTTGCTGTTACTGAGCCGGCGCCTTGCTCGGATTCGATCTTGAGAGAGTGGGGGATTAAAAGGCACCCCATAAGGTTAAATTTACCCCAAATCGGCGAATATGGAAAGTATCCTGTTTAGAATGGCAGTTATTGATAGGGGCGGGGTTTGCTGCGCCCGTGCTACCTAAAGGCGCTTGTCCCAGTTTCCAGCCATATCATCCAGCCAGGCGATCGCGAAGGCCGTCAGACTGTCCCGGGCCCGGGCGGCAAATTCCCGGAGGGGCGGGGTTTTCCAGAAAACTTTTATCCGGGTCTTGGAACCGTCAGTCGGCTGCGGGAGGGGCAGGTTAAGCGGGTCCAGGATGGCCCGCACCACCAGAAAGGGGAGGGCGGCGGCCCGGCAAACCTCGGCGAAGGCGGCGCTCTCCAGATCCAGGGCCAGGGCCCCGGGCCGCGGCCCGGCGGCGGCCTTGTCCCCGGGGTTCAGGGCGGCCTGGGGCACACTTACCAGGGAACCCAAGCGGCCGGGGAGGCCTGTTTGCCCGAGAATCCTGGCGGCCCTGGCCACCATCTCCGGCGCCACCTTAAAGACCCGGTCCTGCTGAAAATCAATGAGGTCCGTGGCGATCACCAGGTCTCCGGGGCGCAATTCCTGGAGAATCGCGCCGCCATAGCCCAGCAGCAGGCAAAGACCGGGATAACCATGCTCCAGGGCGCGGCTCAGGGTACGGACCATGGCGGCGGCGCCCACCCCGGTGCGGACCAGCAGCAAGGGCAGGCGGCCCCAGGCGCCCAGGGTCAGGCGGCCGCCCAGGTCCAGGCGGGACTGGTTTTGCAGCTGCAAACGCAGATGGCGGATCTCGTCCTCCAGGGGAGCGATCACCATTAGGGGAATTGCAGCCATAAACAGAACCCGGGGGAGAGGTCGAGGGATTGGGGCCCATTGACAGCATCATACCAAAGATGCCGGCAAAAGTAGAAGAATCTGTTGGAGGTGCGTACCCTGGCTTGCCACGACTGACCCGCTCACCATTGAAAGAATGAGCCGCGAGCTGTATGATAAGGGAAATCCAAAATCCGGGGATAGGACGCCCTAAAGCAGTTCTCCTATGACGAGAGGGAGCAAATCCATGCGCCATCGCCTCTTAGGGAAAACCGGACTGGAGGTTTCCGAGGTCGGCTTCGGCTGCATCCCTATCATTCGCCTGAGCATGGGCGAAGCCATCCGGGTGCTGCGCCGGGCCCAGGAACGGGGCATCACCCTGTTCGACACCGCCAATGTCTATCTGGACAGCGAAGAGAAGATCGGGCGGGCCTTTCAGGGCCTGCGACCGCAAGTGGTCCTGGCCACCAAGAGTATTAAGCGGGACCGGCTGGGGCTGGAAGGAGACCTGGAGCAGAGTCTGCGACTCCTCAAAACCGATTACCTGGATTTGTTTCAATTTCACCAGGTCTCTCAAGAGCAGGATTTTCAGGCCTTGTCCGCCAAAGACGGCGCCCTGGAAGCCGCCCTGCGGGCCAGGGAAGCCGGCAAGATTCGGCACCTGGGGATTACCTGCCATAATCTGGAGATGGCCAGGAAGCTAGTGGGCGCCGACCTCTTCAGCACCATCCAATTCCCTTTTAACTTTATTGAGACCGCGGCGGCGACGGAACTCCACCCTCTGGCCCGGGAGCGAAACCTGGGTCTGCTGGCCATGAAACCCTTCTGCGGCGGGCTGGTGGACAACGGCCGGGTGGCCCTTAAGTATCTGCGCCAGTTTCCTGACGTCATTCCCCTGCCCGGCTGCGATTCGGTGGCCCGGGTGGATGAGGTGGTTGACCTCTATGACACGGATAATGCCGTGACCCCGGAAGACCTGGCGGTTATGGAGGGTTACCGGGCCGAACTGGGGGATAAGTTCTGCCGGCGCTGCGAATACTGTCAGCCCTGCCCCCAGGGGGTGATGATCACCCCGGCCATGCTTTACGGCATCGTCGCCCGGCGGATGGGTCCGGACAAGGCCGCCGGCTTCGCGGCCAAGACCATGGAAGCGGCGCGCTCCTGCATCGAGTGCGGGGAATGCGTCGACCGCTGCCCTTACGGGTTGCCCATCCCGGAGATGATCAAGGCCTATCTCGCCCTTTATGATCAACACCGGCAGCAGGGAAAGGGTGAAAACGAATAATTACAGTTAAGATAGTCCTGGTGGAGAGGGGCAGCAAGCCGCCCTCTGGATTTTTCAGTAAATCAGTAGGGCGGGAAAATCTTCCTTAAATAAAGGATATGCCATGCCTGAGGTGGAACTCCCTAAACTGGAAGAGTTGGAAGAGATCAAATCCAAGGCCTTCACACGCCGCGTCGCCTTGATCACCGCCATTTTTGCGGTCGTCCTGGCAATCAGCCACCTGGGGGGCTCCATGGCCACCAAGGAGATGCTCCTGGCCCAGCAGCAGGCTTCGGACCAATGGGCCTGGTACCAGGCCAAGAACATCCGGGGGCATATCGACCGGAACCAAAAGACCATCCTGGAACTGAACCTGCTGGAAAAGGACTCCCTCAAGCCGGAGGTCAGGAAACGCTACGAAGAGGAGTTGCGGCAGGTGACCGCAGATGAGGGGCGCTACAACGCGGAAAAGGAAGAGATCGAGAAAGAGGCCAGACACCTGGAGCAGGAGCGGGACCTTTACCGCAGCAAGGACCCCTACTTCGAGTACGGCGAGGTGCTGCTGGCGATCTCCATTGTCATGGCCTCCATCGCCATCCTGGCCTACTCCCGGATGGCCCTGGGCTTCGCCCTGGTCTCCGCCAGTCTGGGAAGCCTGCTGGCCGCCAACGGCTTTTTGCTGATAGTGCGCCTGCCTTTCTTCACCCCCTAAAATCCTCAGAAAACCTCAGGCCCCCAAGGCCGCCTCGATGCGGGCCAGCATCTCCGGGGCCCGGAGGGTGGATAGAGAATGGTAGCTGCCGCCCATGATGAGGCTCAGTTCCGGCAGGCAGCCCAGGTCCAGGCAGGGAGCGAAGGCCTCGGTATCCAGGACCAGGGAGTTGGTCCCCAGGGTCTTGAGTCGTGCCGCCAGTTCCTTCACTTCGGCCAGGGGACGGCCGCCCCCCATGCTGAGGTTGGCCCTGCCGTCGGTGATCAGCACCAGGAGAAAGGCATCCTGGGGATGCCGAGCCTTTTCCTTTTGCAGCACCTCCAAGGCCAGCTTCAGGGCGTGGGGCAGGGGGGTTTTGCCGCCGGTGGGCAGGTTTCGCAGGTGGCGTTGAGCCATCTCCACGCTGTGGGTGAAAGGCAGGGTTAGTCTGGCCTCCATCCCCCGGAAGACGATGAGTCCCACCCGCTCCCGCCTCTGGTAGGCGTCCAGGAGCAGCGACATGATGGCCGCCTTGGTCTCCGCCATGCGTACGTCGGCCCCCATGGAGCCGGAGGCGTCCACCACGAAGAGGATATGGCGGCCGATGCGACGCTCCCGCATCTTGTAGCGCAGGTCCACCTCGCTGATGGCCAGGGCCAGGTTGCCTTTCTGCCGCACCCCTTGGAAGGGCGCCGCGGCCCGCAGGGTGGCATCAATGGCAAGATCCGGCGGCCCCGCCGGCTGCAGGGTGGGGCGCACGTAGCGGCCGCGGCGCTCTTCGTTACAGGCCCGGGTGCGGTTGCCTGGGGCCTTTTGGGTCTTGCGTGCCGGCTTCAGATCCAGGGGTTGCACCGGAAAGGCGGCTCCCGGCGGCACCGTCACCTCCCCGAGGAGCTGGGCCTCCTCCGGCTCCGCGCCTGAGGCCCCGGGCTCCGGGGCCGGCCGCAAGAGGCGCCGGCTTTCCATCTCTTCCTGGTGTTTACGGAAGGTTTCCTCCAGTTTATTCTGATCCATCTCCGAGTCGCTGAAGGGTTGGCGCCGCAACCGGTGCGGCAGTACTAACTGCGCGGCCTCCCGCACGTCGGCATCCGCCACCTCCTCCCGGCCGCGATAGGCCGCCAGGGTCTGGGCCACCTTGAGCATGTAAATGTCGGCCCGGTGCCCGTCCACCCCCTGGTCCAGGCAGATGGCGCTGATCAGCCGCAGGACCTCTTCCCGGTACCCCACCCGAGGCAGAAGTTCACGACCGGCGAGGATGGCCCGGCGCAGGGCCTCCTGCTCCAGGGCCCAGCGGAGCGCGAAGCCTTCCGGGTCCGCCTCGAAGGCCAGACGGCGCCGCACCACGTCCATGCGGGCCTGGAGCTGGTGAAGGCCAGCCACTGCCACACAGAGCCCGAAACGGTCCAGGAGCTGGGGCCTCAGCTCTCCTTCCTCGGGGTTCATGGTGCCCACCAGGATAAAGCGGGCCGGGTGGCTGAAGGAGATGCCCTCCCGCTCCACCACGTTAACTCCCATGGCCGCGGCGTCCAGAAGCACATCCACCAGGTGGTCGTCCAGGAGATTTACTTCATCAACGTAGAGGATTCCCCGGTTGGCCGCGGCCAGCAGCCCCGGATCGAAATGCTTTTCGCCGCTCTTGATGGCCTTTTCCAGGTCAATGGTACCCAGGAGCCGGTCCTCGGTGGTGCCCAGGGGCAGATCCACCACCGGCATTGGCCGCTGCCGCCCAGACAAGATCTCCCCCTGCTGCCGCCGGCGACGGCAGGAGTCGCACATCAGCTCGACCTTTTCCGGATCACAATGAAACGGACACCCGGCCACCATGGTGATGGGAGGTAATAGCTCCGCCAGGCCCCGGGCCGCGGTCGATTTGGCGGTGCCCTTCTCACCACGGATCAACACCCCGCCGGTGAGGGGGTTGACGGCATTGAGAATCAAGGCCTTCTTGAGGCGCTCTTGGCCCACCAGGGCCGCGAAGGGATAGATGGGTCGTTTAGGGGTCATCTCTATTCTCAGTCCCCTGAGGGTCGCTTAGCGAGTTCAGGTGAACAAGTGCATTATATCGCCGCCAGGCTCCATTGACAATGTGGTTGATCAGAGCTAAATTTAACATATCACAAGGGAACAAAGGAAATGCCAAAATGGAGATCAGAGACTACTGCGACTCCATCTATGCGGAGTTGACCAACCAGAAGGCGCGGATTTACGACGTCCTCCGGGTGATCGACCAGATGCCGGTGGAGGCCAGGGCCAAAATCAGATCCCAGATAGATGAACTCCACATCCTGGTGGGAGATTTGAGCCGGAGAATCGACCGGCTCATGAAGGAATGTCCGGCCGACTGGAGCAAGGCCAAGATGGAGATCGAGGATCTGAAGGGGCAACTGCAGGAAAAGATCGACTGGTGGGATGCCAGCCACATCGCCGGGGGTTACGTTGGCGGTTAAATCTTGGGCAGAAATCGCGATTTGGGCTATGGGCTCAGTAAATTTACCACTTCCGCCTGGAGGTGGCCCTCCTGCACCCGCAGAAGGGCCATGGTGACGGGCAAGGTGAATCTTCTGGGTCCGGCCGAGCCGGGGTTGAGGTAAAGGACGCCGTCTTGGCACTCCAATCGGGGTTGGTGCGAGTGCCCATAGATAACCGCCTGGAATTGAGGCCACGGGCGAAAGGTCTTGTCAAGGGCCTGGAGTTCGTGCAGGACATGGAGCCGCGCCCCGCCCACCTCCAGCAACCGGGTCAGGGGCAGCCGCCGGGCCCATTTGCCCCGGTCGGTATTGCCCCGCACCGCCTGAACCGGGGCGATCTCCTCCAGGGCCGTCAACACCCCGAGGTTGCCAATATCCCCGGCGTGGATGATGAGCTCCACCCCCCGGAGGACCTGGGCCGCCTGTGGCCGCAGCAGCCCGTGGGTGTCGGAGATGACGCCGATGAGATGTTGGCTCAGGTGCACAGGTAAAAAAACCCCGTTCAAAATTCCCGGATAAGCGGCGCCAACCCAGCAACGCGCAGGAATAACCTCTCCGCGTTAAAACTTATGCCCCTGAGTTACTCCGTCTCACAAACCACCGGGCGGCCTTCCCAGGGGCCCGGGGCGCAGAGGTCCTCTTCGAAGCAGGTCTTGGAAAAGGCGGCCTCCAGGGGAATGGGATAGTCGCCGGAGAAGCAGGAGAGGCAGAAGGTGTCGCGCTCCATTTCGGTGGCGGCAACCATGCCCTCCAGGCTGAGATACCCAAGGTAATTGAGGCCCAGGAAATCCCGAATTCGCTCGATCTCCTGCTGGGCGGCGATTAGTTCCCCCTTTCTGGAAAAGTCGATGCCGTAATAGCAGGGGAAGCGGTGGGGCGGGCAGCTCACCAGCATGCTCACTTCCCGGACCCCGGCCTCGCGCAGCGACTTGACCCGGGAGCGGGTGGTGGTGCCCCGGATGATGGAGTCTTCGATGACGATGACCCGCCGGCCCTTGAGGAGCTCCTTGACCGGGTTGAGCTTCACCCGTACCGAGAAGTCCCGCATGGTCTGGGAGGGCTGGATGAAGGTGCGACCCACGTAATGGTTGCGGATCATCCCCATCTCGAAAGGGATGCCGGTAGCCGCGGCATATCCCAGGGCCGCGTAGGTGCCGGAGTCGGGAAAGGGCATCACCAGGTCGCCCTGGAGGGGATGCTCCCGGGCCAGGGCGGCGCCCAGGCGCTTGCGCACCTGATAGACGCTTTTCCCGAAGATCTGGCTGTCGGGGCGAGCGAAATAGACAAACTCGAAGATACAGCGTTGGAGAAGCGCCGGGGCGAAGGGCTTATGGCAATGGAGGCCGGCCGCGTCCATGACCACGATCTCCCCCGGCTCCACTTCCCGCAAGTAGTCGGCCTGCACCAGGTCCAGGGCGCAGGTCTCGGAGGCCGCCAACCAGGAGCCGTTCAATTGGCCCAGGCACAGGGGCCGGAAGCCGTGGGGGTCCCGGGCGGCGAGGACCTGGTCGGCAGTGGCCAGCACCAGGGAATAGGAGCCCTTGAGGTGCTCCAGGGCGTTGGTCAGCGATTCCACCATGCCGGCGCCCCGGTGCCGGGCCATGAGGTGGACGATGATCTCGGTGTCCATGCTGGACTGGAAGATGGAGCCGTCCTCTTCCAGGCGGCAGCGGATCTCCCGGGCGTTGGTGAGGTTGCCGTTGTGCCCGATGGCCAGGGTTCGGCCGCCGTGCTGCACCACGAAGGGTTGGGCGTTGACCAGCAGGGTGGAGCCGGTGGTGGAGTAGCGCACGTGGCCGATGGCCAGATGCCCCGGAAGCCGCTCCAGGCTCTGCTGGTCAAAGACCTCGGGCACCAGACCCAGACCCCGGTGCTGGTGGACCCGGCTGCCGTCAGCGGTGATGATGCCGCAGGACTCCTGGCCCCGGTGCTGCAAGGCATAAAGACCGAAATAGGTGAGGCGGGCCGCATCCGGGTGGCCGTAGATGCCGAAGATACCGCAGTGTTCCCGGGGTTTGTCGTCCTGAAGGACGACCTGGTTTACCGTTTTCCGTTTTCCGTTTTCCATTTTCACATTAAACCCTTGCCGGAGCGGCTAAAAGGTTTGGTAGCCGCAGGCTTCAGCCTGCGTTTTTTTCCAATGTTTGTTTGGACTGGTGGCGCCGGCATGCGGTCACCCTGGCGGATGACCAGGTTTTCGGTTTTTTGCATTTTCCGGGTAATCCTATAACTCAGGGGTTAAGCCATTCTGGATTATTTTGCGATTCTGAGCCGCCACAGGCGGAGAAGAATTTATCACCTATTTTACTTAACGCAATGTCATTCTGAGCGAAGCGAAGAATCTAGTCTTTGCACTGTCTAGACCCTTCGCTTTGCTCAGGGTGTGTTGCTTGTTTATTCGTATATTTCAGTCAAATAGTTTATTAGATTGAAATAATTACGTACGCCTAATCATCTACTGCATCTGCCATATCTTGGACGTCCTTTAAGCACAGGCGGGACGCCTGTGCCACCCAAAATGAAACTACCCCTTAACGGCCCGCAGTTGCGCAGTGGATTGTTTCACCAGGGCGTGGTATTCCTGCAGGCTCTTCACCGTGAGCTTGCCCCGCTTCATGGCCCGGATGGCGTCCAGGGTGGCCCTGGCCGCCGCCAGAGTGGTGGTATAGGGAATGTTGTATTCCAAGGCGGCCCGGCGGATGGAGTAGGAGTCCGCCGGGGTGTAGCGGCCCTCCGGGGTATTGACCAGCAGGGCGATCTCGTTGTTTTTGATGTGGTCGATGATATGGGGCCGCCCTTCCCGGATCTTGCTGACCGGGGTCACCGGCAGGCCGTGCTCCTTAAGGTAGACGGCGGTGCCGGCGGTGGCATAGAGGGGGAACCCTTCCCCCTGAAAGCCCCTGGCCAGTTCCAGGGTGGCGGGCTTGTCCGGGCTCTTGACGCTGAAGATCACCCCGCCTTGCAGAGGCAGAACCTGGCCGGCAGCCAACTGCGACTTGGCAAAGGCGAGGCCGAAATCCGAGTCCAGGCCCATAACCTCTCCGGTGGAAAGCATCTCCGGCCCCAGCCGCGGGTCCACCCCAGGGAAGCGCCGGAAGGGGAAGACCGACTCCTTGACGGCAAAATAGGGCGGCTCGATTTCCCGGGTAAAACCCAGCTCTTCCAGGGAGTGGCCCAACATCACCTTGGTGGCCAGCCTGGCCAGGGAGACCCCGGTGGCCTTGCTCACGAAGGGCACGGTGCGGGAGGCCCTGGGGTTCACCTCCAGGACGTAGACCTGATGGTCCTTCACCGCAAACTGGATGTTCATCAGGCCCACCACCCCAAGTTCCGCCGCCAGGGCCTTGGTCTGCCGCCTGATTTCCTCCTGGATGGCAAGGGAGAGTGAATAAGGAGGCAGGACGCAGGCCGAATCCCCGGAATGGATGCCGGCCTCTTCGATGTGTTCCATGATGCCGCCGATGACGGTGAGGCTGCCGTCGCTGATGGCGTCCACGTCCACTTCGATGGCGTCCTCCAGGAACTTGTCGATGAGGATGGGGTGGTCCGGAGAGGCCTGAAGGGCCCAATTCATGAAATTCACCAGGCCCTGGTCATCGGCCACGATCTGCATGGCCCGGCCCCCCAAGACGTAGGAGGGCCGCACCAGCACCGGGTAGGTGATCTCATGGGCTATCTGCAAGGCCTGGTCCACATTGGTGGCGGTGTCGTTGGGCGGCTGTTTCAGCTTAAGATCGGCCAGCAGCTGCTTGAATAATTTGCGGTCCTCGGCCCGGTCGATGGCGGTGGCCGAAGTCCCCATGATGCGCACCCCCGCCTGGCCCAGGGGCACCGCCAGGTTCAAGGGGGTCTGGCCGCCGAACTGCAGGATCAGGCCCTTGGGGTCCTCCGCGGCCACGATGTTGAGGACGTCCTCCCGGGTCAGGGGCTCGAAATAGAGCTTATCCGAGGTGTCGTAGTCGGTGGACACCGTCTCCGGGTTGGAGTTGACCATGATGGACTCCACCCCCAACTCCTTGAGAGCGAAGGAGGCCTGGCAGCAGCAATAGTCGAACTCGATGCCCTGGCCGATGCGGTTGGGGCCGCCGCCCAGGATGGCCACCTTGTCCCGCGAGGTTTTCCGCGCCTCGTCCTCCCATTCGTAAGTGGAATAGAAATAGGGGGTGTAGGCCTCGAACTCCGCGGCGCAGGTATCCACCAGCTTATAGACCGGGATGACTCCGTGCTCCCGGCGCATCCCGGCCAGATGCTCCTCGCCGCCGCCCCAGAGGTGGCCAAGCTGTACGTCGGAGAAACCGTATTCCTTGGCCCGGCGCAGCATGTCCTTTAACTGCTCCTGGCCCTGCCCCTGGCTCAATAATTCTCCAAAGATTGCCAACTCCGCGGAGAAGGACACCAGGTCCTGGATCTGGTGGAGAAACCAGGGGTCGATGAAGGTAAGCTGGTGCGCTTCCGCCACGCTCATCCCGGAGCGGAAGGCCTGAAGCAGGTAGAAGAGGCGCTGAGAGTTGGGGACCCGCAGCCGGACCCGCAGCTCGTCGGGACCCACCTCCGGCAGGTCCTTGCCGTCGCACCCCAGGCCGAAACGGGCGATCTCCAGGGATCGGATGCCTTTTTGCAGAGCCTCTTTGAAGGTGCGGCCGATGGCCATCACTTCCCCCACCGATTTCATGGAGGTGGTGAGGAAGTCCTCGGCCCCGGGGAATTTCTCGAAGGTCCAGCGGGGGATCTTGACTACGCAATAGTCAATGGTGGGCTCGAAAGAGGCGTAGGTCTCTCGGGTGATGTCGTTGTGGATTTCATCCAGGGTGAAGCCCACCGCCAGCTTGGCGGCGATCTTGGCGATGGGGAAGCCGGTGGCCTTGGAGGCCAGGGCCGAGGAGCGGGACACCCGGGGGTTCATCTCGATGACCACCATCTCCCCGGTCTGCGGATGGATGGCGAACTGGATGTTGGAGCCGCCGGTCTCCACCCCGATTTCCCGGATGATGGCGATGGCCGCGTCCCGCATCGCCTGGTACTCCCGGTCCGTCAGGGTCTGCGCCGGGGCGACGGTGATGGAGTCGCCGGTATGCACCCCCATGGGGTCCAGGTTTTCAATGGAGCAGATGATCACCACGTTGTCCCGGAAGTCCCGCATCACCTCCAGCTCGAATTCCTTCCAGCCCAACACCGATTCTTCCAGCATCACCTCGCTGATCATACTGGCGGCCAGGCCCTCCGCGGCCAGCAGCCTCAAATCTTCCAGGTTATAGGCGATGCCGCCGCCGGTGCCCCCGAGGGTGAAGCTCGGGCGGACGATGATGGGGTAGCTGATCTCCGGCGCCGCGGCCAGGGCCATATCGAGAGTGCGGACGATGGCGCTTCGGGGCACCCGCAACGAGATACGGGCCATGGCGTCCCGGAAGAGTTCCCGGTCTTCGGCCTTCTTGATGACCTGGGGGTTGGCCCCGATCATCTCCACCCCGAGGCGCTCCAGAATGCCGGTGTCCGCCACGGCCACCGCACAATTGAGGCCGGTCTGGCCGCCCAGGGTGGGGAGAATGGCGTCGGGGCGCTCCCGTTCGAGCACCTGGCAGACCATCTCCGGGGTGATGGGCTCGATGTAGGTCCGGTCCGCCATCTCTGGGTCGGTCATGATGGTGGCGGGGTTGGAATTAATGAGCACCACCTCATAGCCCTCCTCCCGGAGGGCCTTGCAGGCCTGGGTGCCGGAATAATCGAACTCGCAGGCCTGGCTGATGATGATAGGCCCCGAGCCGATGATCAGGATTTTCTTCAGATCGGTGCGTTTCGGCATAATCTGTGGGTGGCTAGTGTTGTGCTTCGTAAATAGTATGGCATTAAATCAAGTGAAAACCTACGCTCCAAGGGTATTAAAGTCCCCCTTTGGAAAAGGGGGATTTAGGGGGATTTCAGGAGGTTATTTTAAATCCCCCCTGCCCCCCTTTTTCAAAGGGGGGTTAAAAAACCGTAGTTTGAAATGTCATAGCAATTATGAAGCCTCACACTAGACAAAAAACTCCTGCGCATACCCGGCGCCGCCCTGGCATCGCCTCAGCAAAGCGGGGATGGCTTAATCTCCGGGGAATATGGCGGTCCAAAGGTCACCGCGGCGTGCGCCTCCCCGCCAGGCTTTTTAAACCTGGCCCACCATCTGCAGGAATTCCTCAAAAAGATAATGGGCGTCATGAGGCCCCGGGGAGGCCTCCGGGTGGTACTGCACCGAGAAGGCCCTGAGCCCCTGGTGGCGCAAGCCCTCCAGGGTGCCGTCATTCAGGTTGACGTGGGTCGACTCCACCCCTGGGTCCGGGATGGACTCCAGGTCCACCGCGAAGCCGTGATTCTGGGAGGTGATTTCCACCCGGCCGGAGAGCTTACTCTTCACCGGCTGGTTGGCGCCCCGGTGGCCGAACTTGAGCTTGAAGGTGCGGCCGCCCAGGGCCAGGCCCAGAAGTTGGTGCCCCAGGCAGATGCCGAACATGGGGGCGGCGCCCAGACACTGGCGCACATTGTCGATGGCGTAGGTGACCGCGGCCGGATCCCCGGGGCCGTTGCTGAGGATGATGCCCGCGGGTTTGAGAGCCAGCACCTGATTAGCCGGGGTGGTGGCCGGCACCACCAGAACCTGGAGGCCCTTTTCGATTAAGCTCCTGATTATATTGAACTTTACCCCATAATCGTAGAGCACCACCTTCTTGCCGGTACGCTGCGACCACAAGGTCTCAAGGCCGGTATCCCCGGTGTCCGCCGGAAACTGCGGCCACCAGTAGGGGCGCCGACAGGTGACCAGGGGCACCAGGTCCAGGCCATCCATGCTGGGAATCTCCCGGGCACGGCGCACCAGGGACTCGGGGTCCTGGTCCAGAGTGGAGATGATGCCCCGCATAGCCCCCACCTCCCGGAGGCGCTTGGTTATGGCCCGGGTGTCGAAGCCCTCCACCCCCAGCTTGCCCGAGGCCCGGAGATAATCGGCCAGGTTCCCCCGGGCCCGCCAGTTGGAAGGGTAGGGGTGGTACTCTTTGACGATGAAGCCCTCCACCAATATCCCCCGGGATTCCACATCTTCGGGGTTGATCCCGTAATTGCCTATCAAGGGATAAGTCATGGTGACGATCTGGCCCTTGTAGGATGGATCGGTGAGGATCTCCTGGTATCCGGTCATGGCAGTGTTGAATACCACCTCGCCGGCGGATTCTCCTTCGCCGGTAAAGGATCGGCCTCGCAACACCAAACCGTCTTCCAACGCCAATAACGCCTGCAAAGTAATGACCTCGAAGCCACGCTAAATTTCTTAAAAATTATAACATAATCCGCGGGTGGGCGTCGGCTAAATTTTCCAGGGCCAGACCCAAGGCGCAGGGGCGGCCATCTGTGGCGGCCACATTCACCGCCGCCAGCCGCGGCATAAAGAGTAGTGGTCCCGGAGGCACAGGCGGGCGCCGGCGCCTCCGGATCAAAACCTTTCCCAAGCCCGACCGCATATAAAGCCCCTGGCAAGGCGATTTGCAGCCGGGTAAGGCTAAACCATGGCTTGACCCCAGGGGAGGTCCGTAGGGTCCGGTAAAGTTTTTGCCATGAGGCATGCAGGGTGGGCACTGCCCACCAAAACCAGAGGACTGTTTCAACTTAGGCCAGCTCAACCTGGGCGTGAGTTCTCTACCTGCTTCGTTGCTCCAACTTGTTGGCCTGCTGACGCCAAAGCCCGGCGATCAACTCGGCCTGGCGCCGGGCGGCCCCTTGATGGGGGATCAAGGTCGCCTGGGCCCTGGTCCCCAAATCCCGGCGGAGTTCCGGGTTTCTTAAGAGCTGGTCCACCGCGGCGGCAAGGGTGGCGGCGTCCGCCACCCTGATCCCGGCCCCGGCGGGTTCAGCTTCCAAAATGTCTTGGGCCCAACGGAAGTTGGAGAGGTTGGGACCATAAAGGGGCGTCCGGCCCCAGGCCGCAGCCTCCAGGATGTTTTGGCCTCCATGGGGGACCAGACTGCCGCCCACAAAAGCCACGTCCGTGGCGCCATAGAGGCTAAAGAGGTCGCCGATGGTATCGATGAGCACCACTGGATGGGTCCGGACTTCTAAGCCCGCCTTCAGACTGCTCCAGAGATGACAGGGCAAGCCGTGCCTCATCCTTACCAAATTTTCCCCCAAGCCCGGGGCGCGCTCAGGATGTCTGGGCGCCAGGACCAGGAGCAAAGAAGGGTAGGGGCCCAGAAGTTCCTTATAGGCGGCCAGCACTATTTCCTCTTCGCCGGGATGGGTGGAGGCGGCCAGCCAGATTGGCTCACCCCCGGAAACTGCCTTGCCGCCGTGCAGCAGCTGCTGAAATCTCGTGGCCTCTCCCTCATCCCGGTCCTGCAACAGGCGGTCACACTTCAGGTTGCCGCTGAGCCGCATTTTGGCAGAGTCCAGGCCCATTGCCAGCAGGCGTTGACCATCCTGAGGGGTCCCGGCAACAATAAGATCGTAATTATTAATTAATTCCGTGGTATACCTTCTATATCTAAGGTATCTTCTGAAGCTTTGGTCCGAAACCCTGGCGTTGGCCAGGGCCAGGAGAATGCCGCGCTGCCTGGCCAGGTTAAGAAAATTAGGCCAGATTTCCGATTCCAGGGTAATGACCAGATGAGGCTGCAGCCTTTCCAGGTAGCGCTGCACCGTCCAGGGAATATCCAGGGGAAAGTAGCAGACCAAGGCCCCCAATGGCAAAAAATATTTGCGAGCCAGGGCCTGGCCGGTTTCAGTACCGGTGCTGACGATAAAGGCGGCTCCGGGGAGCAAGCTCCGTAGTTCGCGGACCAGGGGCAGGGCCTCCAGGATTTCTCCCACGGAAATCCCGTGCAACCAGAGACGCGGCTGCCCCGGGGGCGGGCCGCCTGGGAGCTGCAGACCCAGGCGAGGCCGAAAACTCTCCCCCCGGCCCCTGGATTTCAGGTGCCAATAAAAAAAAGGCCAGGCAAATAAGCCGGCCAGGGTGCTCAAGCCCTGATATGCCAGGCTAACCAAGGTCTTATCAGTCATATCTAAGCAAGTTTATTAAGTTTAGGCAATCTAAGATAGTTTATTAAGTTTAGCCAACCAGTCGCGGCGCACCTTAAGGTAGTCGGCCAGGATCTCAGCGTGATCGAAAGCCATCTCTTGGGGTAAATCTTCCAGCCGAAAAATCTCCAGACTCCGGGCATCGTCCGCCGCCTTGGGTGTCCCAAGGGCCCGGGCCACAAATACGGTGCTGATGTTATGCTGCCTCGGGTCTCGCCGGGGATCGGAATAAGTGTGCAGCTGGCCCAGGAGTTCCACCTTAAGTCCGGTTTCCTCCAGGGCCTCCCGGCAGGCAGCGGCCTCCAGCGATTCGCCGTAGTCCACGTAACCACCGGGCAAGGCCCATCCCAGAGGCGGATTGGCCCGCTGGATCAAAACGATCCCCTTGAGGGGAATCTCGATAATGATATCCACCGTAGGCGTCGGCGAGCGCCGCCTCGGGAAGGGCTGCCCACATTTAGGACATTTTTCTACCATCTTCATATATTTGTTTACATAATATATATTATCAGACGTTATATTTAGATCCCCTAAAACTCCCGCTTAACAAATTTTCTTAGATCCTGATAATCGACGCCAACAATTTGCCAGGTTCCGCTCTTCGGTTGCCGCTGCATCCGGAAGTGAAACGGCTCTTGGCTCTTGGGGTCCACCAGGGTCACCCGGGCATCCCCACCCTGGACCTCGATCTGCGCCGTGGTAGCCGCGGCGGCAATCGCCAGTAATCTGGTATTATCCAGATTCAGCAGATACTTCTCCATCACCTGGCGGCACTGCTTTTCCAGGGCGTCCGACAGGTTAGACAACACCATTCGGGCCAACTGCCGCCCCATTTGCCGGCTTTTCCGGTTCCACGGGTCTTCTGCACCCCCTTGGGCGTCGTCAGAATTGGGGATGGCGGATTCCGCCAGATTATTAGCAATTGCCTTTATATTCAGATACTTAAAGAACCCGGGCATATCCCTGGTCTTGAGGGCCAGGGCCATGCGCTGCAAGGCGTAACGGGGTGAGGCGATCCAACTCCGGTAGAGGCCGCCGCCTAGAACCGCAACCAAAATCCCTGCGATCAGGTAGATCAACAAGGTCCGACGCCGCATGAAACAAAACCTCCTTAGGGCGAGCTTGGCTTCGGCATGCTTTTCAGATAGATATACTATAACCCGAAAGGGGAAATCGAGGCCATGAAACCCGAAAATTGATCTTCCGCCACCTCCTGGAGAACTTCTTTCCCCCCGCGGCAAGAGCGGACCTTCATTGAGGCCGGCAGGTTTCAGGAAACTATTCAGGAGATGGAGCCGCGTCTGCTAAGCCAGGTCAAGCCCTATTTGAGCCAACCGGATTGCGCCCGACGTTTGACCCGGAAGAAATTTGCCGAACCGCAGGAGGAAAGTCGCTGCTCCAGTCAGCAAACCCGCAATTGACGGAAATTTCGAGGCCGAATGCATATAAAGCCCCTGGAGCGGCGATTTTTGATCAGGCAAGGGTTTTGTTAAGGGCAGTTTTCGGTTTTCACATTAAACCATTGCCGACCGGCTAAAAGGTTTGGTAGCCGCAGGCTTCAGCCTGCGCTTTTTTCCAATGTTTGTTTGGACTGGTGGCGCCGGCGTGCGGTCATCCTGGCGGATGACCAGGTTCTCGTTTTTCGGTTTTCTGCAAAAAATACGCCGGGCTGAAAATGAGCCCGGACCCAACGAGAGAGTAACTGAGGCATCATGGAATACTGGGACTCAGGGGGGCCAAGACTGCCGGTGGTGCGGATCAACGCCAAGGGCCTGCGCTGGCAGCGCCGCGGCCACCCCTGGCTGTACCGCGACGACCTGGACGGCGAGGTCGCCTTGCCCTCCGGGGAGTTGGCCGCGGTGCTGGCGCCGGGGGAGCGCTTCCTGGGCCAGGCCTTTTACAGCGCTAAGTCCCGCATTGCCCTGCGTTTTGTCAGCCCTGGACCGGAGCCGGTGACTGCGGCTTTTTGGGAGGCGCGCCTCCTCCGAGCCCTGGCATTCCGGCAGCGGGTGGTCCGGGACAGCGACGCCTGCCGCCTCATCTACGCCGAAGCCGACGGCTTCCCGGGCCTGGTGGCGGACTCCTACGCCGGCCACCTGGTGCTGCAGGCCAACCACCCGGGTCCGGCCAGGCTCCTGCCGGAGACCTTCTTGCCGCTGCTTACCCGACACCTGGCCCCCAAATCCATCACCCTGCGCCATGACGGCGAGGCGCGCTTGCTGGAGAGGCTCCCCCAGGAGGTTCAAACGGTGTTGGGTGAACTGCCTCCCTGGGTGCAGGTGCGGGAAGGTGAGGTACGTCTCTGGGTGGATATCCGGGGCGGCCAGAAGACCGGGCTTTTCCTCGATCAGCGGGAAAACCGCGCCGTGGCGGCAACGATGTCCAGGGGTCGGGTTCTGGATGCCTTCGCCTACCAGGGGGCCTTTGCCATGCACCTGGCCCCCTTAGCCGAGGAGGTCACCCTGGTGGAGAGTTCCGCCGCGGCCCTGGAAATGGCCCGGGAAAATGCCTTGCTCAATAACCTGAATAATCTGGATTTGGTGCGGGAAAACGTCTTTGCCTACCTGAAGGCCGCGGTGGCCGCGGGCAAACGCTTCGACTGCATCATCCTGGACCCGCCTGCCTTTGCCAGGAGCCGGGGAGAGCGTACCGCGGCCCTCAAAGGCTACCGGGAGATCAACCGCCGGGCCTTTCAGCTACTCTCGCCCGGCGGGGCGCTGATCACCTGCTCTTGCTCCTATAACCTCAGCGAGCCGGATTTTCTCGGGATAGTCCGGGAGGCTGCGGCTGAGGCCCACCGCCAGGCCCGGATAGTGGAGCGCCGGGGCGCCGCCAAGGACCACCCTGCCCTCCTCTCCCTACCGGAGAGCCTCTACTTGAAGTGCCTGATCCTGGAAGTATTATAGGCAGGGCCCGGCAGTGTCCGGCAAGGTTTTTGCTATGAGGCAGTCAGTAGGGATTTGTTTGAACTTAGGTATGCCCATTAGCCAATCAATTCATTGAATTTACAAGATATTTCCCTCTCCCCCCAGGGGAGAGGGGATTTAGTTGCATCGATATAATATGTTGATATCGTTGAAATTACCATGGTTTAGAGTTTAACTGCGAGATTGTGTAATCTTCCCCTTGCAATTTTGTTGCCGGACACTACTGGGCTGGGCCCGGCTCCAGCAACTTTAAACGTCTAAGGACAAATTTATGGTGGGTGGTACCCACCCCGCACTAGCCATGCATAGCCTCCTCCAAGCGCCTCCGCATCTCATCTCCCGGTCATTGACTCTCCCCTCCCCTTCCCATAAAATCATCCCATGCGCATTTCTGTTTTGGGGATCATGGCCCTCGTGCTCCTGGCATGGGCGCGGCCCGCGATCGCCGAACCTTCTTCCCCGCCCCCGCCACATCCCCGCATCCTGGAGGCGGCCCAGGCCCCCCGGGCCGCCCGGATTCTAAGCCGGGTACCCCTGGCCTACGCTCCGCTCATGTCTCAGGCCCAGCGGCGCCGCGATTTTCTGGAAAAAATCGAGCTGGCCAAAGGCCTGCTGGGGGTCAGGCGCCTGGTGGAGATCCGCAAGGAAACCCTGGCCATGATTCCCCCGGGGATGGAAGTCTCCTGGGAGTACTTGAGAGGATGCCGCTGGCCGGGCGGCGATCGGGTGGGGGTCACCCTGAGCGTGCCGGTGTGGGTGCCGGCCGGGGCTCGGAAGGTTCAGAGCTTCTGCGCCTTTGAGAAAAAATGGCAGAGCGTAGCCCAGACCCCCAGCCGGCCGTCGGGCTACGTCTGGTTCTCCCCCAATCTGGCCGACATCAATAATAAGGCCGGTTACCGGGCCGAAACCATCCAGTTCGAAGTGAACAGCAAGTTCGCCCCCCTGGTGGGCCTGCTGCTGGAGTACATCTTCCGGGAGGGCTACTACGACCCGCCCCAACGGCTGCCCCTGATGGCGGTGAGGGGCGCCGAGGACACTTACGCGGTCAGCGCCCGGACCGCACCGGTAGTGGCGGAATGCCTCAGTTTCCCGGACAATGAGAGCGACTGTCTGGCGGCCGGTGTGGCCCGGTGCCGCTATAACAACCTGGCTGAGATCTACCACGGCCACCATGCTCCGGCCTCCAACCATCGCCTGGGTCTGGCCTTCGACCTCAATGACTTCAATTACCCCGGGGTGGTGGACGGCGCCCCCAATCCCGTCAGCCACTCTCTCCGCCAGTTCAACCGGGATGCCATGCACAAACTCGACGCCCGCCAGATTCCAGGCTGGGTCTATCAGGCCGCTAAATCCCTAGGGTTGCGCATCCCCCAGGAATGGACCTACGAGGGCTATAATACCGACTGGGAACATCTGGACGTGGGGACCAAATGAGAGTTTCGAGTTGTAGGGGCGACAGTGGCACAGGCTTCCATCCTGTGATCGGGTCGCCCAGTTTCGAGTTTTGAATTGTAGGGGCGGACCCATGTGTCCGCCCTGGGTTTAAAGTTTCGAGTTTTTAGTAATTTGCAAAGCGTGGTTTTTTGGTAGCCGCAGACCCTAGCAAAAAACCTGCGCCGCACAGGCGGGACGCCTGTGCCACCATTTTATTGGTGTATGGCGGGCACTACCTGCCATGAAGAAAACCATCCATGACCCTATTCGCGTGCCCTTATCTTAAAGGTGAAGTAGAATTAAGCGAAGAGCGTGAACGCCACATCTTGGAGCGACACCCGGAACTCGTCCTTGATTTACGCCAGTTGCTAGCGGATACCCTATGGCAGCAAAATTGACCTTCAGATATGATCGGGGGGCGGACATCCTCCATATCGACAAATGTTCCCCTTACCCGGAACAGGAATCGGAAGAGTTTGGGGATGACATCATCGCCCGACTCAACCCGGACACCGATGAAGTGGAAAAGCTGGATGTGCTTTTCTTCTCCACCAGACTTCTCCGCCAGGAACTGTTTGAACTACCGGTGACTGCTGATTTGCGCCTGGTGGCTCCCAGCAGTAACTGATGGTGAGTCAGCCTCCGCCTTATCTTTTTGCTGTCCCTAGTAGTTAGGTCCGGGCAGCACAGGCGGGACGCCCGTGCCACCGGGATTACAACCAGGCAACGAGCACCATACCATCATTCCTCATGCTGCAAGATTTCATCAAAGAATTGAAAGAATCCGCGGACTACCGCGATATCCTCAGTCACTATCGGTACTTGCCTGAAGTGGCGGCGGACTATGCGCCTGAAGATGCAGGTCTGCCGCCGCCGCTGACCGCGGCCCTTAAACGCCAGGGCATCTCCCGCCTCTATCGCCACCAGGCCGAGGCCCTGGCCGCCATCCGGGCCGGTCAGAACGTGCTGGTGGCCACCCCCACCGCCAGCGGCAAGACCCTTATTTATAATTTGCCGGTGCTGGAATCGCTCTTAAAAGACGGGGCCGGCCATGCGCTGTACCTTTTTCCCCTGAAGGCCCTGGAACAGGATCAACTCAAGGCCCTCAAGGAACTGGACGCCGCCCTGCCCTCCCCTTTCCTGCGGGCGGCCATCTATGACGGCGACACCCCGCCGTCCCAGCGGCAGGCCATCAAGGCCAGTCCTCCCCAGGTGCTCATCAGCAATCCTGACATGCTGCACCTGGGGCTGCTGCCCTACCACGCTTCCTGGTCCGGGTTTTTCTCCCGGCTCAAATTCGTGGTCATCGACGAAGTGCACACTTACCGGGGCATCATGGGCAGCCACATGGCCCAGGTGCTGCGGCGCCTGCGGCGCCTCTGCGCTCACTATGGCTCCCGCCCCTGCTTTATCCTGTCTTCCGCCACCATTGCCCGCCCGGAAATTTTCGTCAGTCAGTTAACCGGGCTTCAGGTGGAAACCATCGCCGCAAGCGGCGCCCCCCAGCCCGGCCGGCACTTTCTCTTTCTTAATCCCCCGGGCGGGGCGCCCTCGATTGCGGCCCAGATCTTTGCCCAGGCCATCCGCCAGGGCCTCAATACCATCTGCTTCACCCAGGCCCGCAAGCTCACGGAGCTCATCCACGTCTGGGCGCAGCGGCTGGCGCCGGAGCTCAAGCGCCACATCAGCTCCTATCGCGCCGGCTATCTGCCGGAGGAGCGCCGCGAGATCGAGCAGGCCCTGGCCGCAGGTAGGATGCGAGGGGTGATCTCCACCAGCGCCCTGGAGATGGGCATCGACATCGGCGGTCTGGAAGTCTGCATCCTGGTTGGCTATCCCGGCACCATGGTCACCACCCGGCAACGGGCCGGCCGGGTGGGGCGGGCCGGCCGCGACTCCCTCATCGTCCTGCTGGCCCAGGCCGACGCCCTGGACCAGTATTTCCTTAAATACCCGGACGAATTCTTTGGCCGCCCCCTGGAGACCGCGGTGGTGGACCCGGATAACCCTTACGTGGTCAAGGCCCACCTGCCCTGCGCCGCCCAGGAGCTGCCCCTGCGGCTCACAGGGGAGGTCCATTTCGACCTGGCGGCCCACGAGGCAGTGCTTGCCGACCTGGTCCGGGAACGCCGCCTGCTCCATGCCGCCGACGGCGACGCCTGGTTGGCCCGGGACCGCTTCCCCCAAAAGGAGGTGAATATCCGGGGGATAGGGGAAAGCTTCGCCATCTTCCAGACCGGCAAGAAACGGCCCCTGGGCTCCATCGACGGCCACCGGGCCCTGCGGGAGTGCCACCCCGGAGCGGTCTATCTCCACAAGGCCCAGACCTGGGGGGTGGAACGCCTCGATTTGGAGCGGCGCAACGTTTGGGTAAATTTCGTTGAACCCAACTACTTCACCCGCATCCAGACGGACAAGGAGACGGAAATCCTGGAGATCCTGGAGACCCGCCAGGCGGCCGTCTTCACCGCTCACATCGGCCGCCTCAAGGTCACCGAATACCTCCTGTCCTACGAGAAGCGGCGTCTGCCCGGACAAGAGCTTTTGGGAACGGTATCCCTGGAGCTGCCGCCCCAGATCTTCGAAACCGTGGGCATGTGGCTGGAAATCCCCGATGCCGTCAAAAACGCCATTTACGCCGCCGGGGGGCACTTCATGGGAGGCATCCACGCCCTGGAGCACGTCCTCATCAGCATGTTTCCCCTCTTTGCCCTGGCGGATCGCTATGACATCGGGGGCATCTCTCATCCGTCGCACCCCCAGGTAGGCCGAGCCGCCATCTTCATCTACGACGGCTACCCCGGCGGGGTGGGGCTGTCGGCCAGGGCCTTCGAGATTCTGGAAGACCTGCTGCGGCGCGCCCGGGAAGTCACCGCCGCCTGTCCCTGCGAGGACGGCTGCCCCTCCTGCATTCATTCCCCCAAATGCGGCTCAGGCAACAAGCCCCTGGACAAAGAGGCAGCCGTGAGCATCGCCGCCATGCTCCTCGGGTTGGAAGAGCCCGGGGGGGAGGACGATATTACCTTTCAGGAAACCGCCGCCGCCCCCCTCACGGTCGCCGAGCCAATCGCCGGCGACACCTGGCTGGCCCGGCGAAAACTGGGAATTCTGGACCTGGAGACCCGCTGTTCCGCCGCCGACGTGGGCGGCTGGGGGCAATGCCATCGCATGGGCGTTTCCCTGGCGGTGCTCCACGAGACCAGCACGGGCGCGGCCACCGTTTACCGGGAGGACGACCTGGAGCGCCTTTGCCGGCGTCTGCAAGGGTTGGAGCTGGTGGTGGGCTTCAATATCAAACGCTTCGACTACCAGGTGCTGCAGCCTTACACCCGGATAAGGCTTAAGGATTTACCCACCCTGGACATCCTGGAAGAGGTTCAGGCCATCCTGGGCCACCGGCTCTCCCTTAACCATCTGGCGGAGAAGACCCTGGGAGAGAGCAAATCCGGGGACGGACTCCTGGCCCTGGAACTCTTCGCCGCCGGCCGCTGGGAAGAACTGGAATCGTACTGCCGCCAGGATGTGGCCCTCACCCGCCGCATCTTCGAGTTCGGGGTGGAGCACGGCTTCCTCATCTACCAGCACCGCCAGGGCGCCCTGGTGCGGCTGCCGTTGGACTGGCGGGAGCAGCGCTTTTTTCAGCAGTAATTTTTCACGCCAAAGCAGCTTCTCCCGGTAGCCTGGGCGTCCCGCCGGTGTAGGAAATGGGTTTCCCCCACTCACCGCGACCACTTCGCCTTCCCCATCTCTTTTCGCGAAATTCAAAATCAAAACTAGAAACTCAAAACTTGACATTGCTCTTTGGCCGCGGTTGCCTTATCATTTGAGAAAATCTATCGATCGTTCCCCGGCAGGAGCTGGGAATCGAGGAGACCAAGGAGGTTATGATGAATTCGACCAAAAAGGGGCTGGCCCTGGGTTGTTGTCTGGCACTGTTGCTCTTCTTTTGCGCTTCGCCGCTGTTGGCAGCCGAGGCTGAACCCACGGTGGGCCTGGTGCTGGGTCCGGTAACTTTTGCCGCGCCCATGTCCGCCGCAGACGCCACCTATCTGGGGCTGGCAAAGCCGGGAGAATTCACCCTTAAGGACGTCAAATCGCCGTATGTCCTGGTGGAGCAGTTCAACACCTCCTGCCCCCATTGCATGCATGAGGCCCCGTTCCTGAACCAACTTTTTGACCGGGTGCAGCAGGACCCCGCCCTGAAAGGCAAGCTGAAATTTATGGCCGTGGCCCAGAGCGGTGATACCGGCCCCGTAATGGCGTGGAAGGCCATGCAAAAAGTTCCCTTCCCGGTATTACCGGATCCCAACAGCACCCTGGGCAAGGCCCTGAATTTCACTCCCTACCCGGTCACCATGGTCGTGGATAAGAGCGGCAAGATCGTTTGGGTGCAAGTCGGCGCCTTCGATGACGTAGAAGAGGTCTTCAAGGGGATTAAAGCAGCAGTGAAATAGAAGCCTTAAGAAAATCCCCCAATAGATGGGACAGGCTTCCCAATTCCCACCTGGCGGCCTGTCCCTCCCCTGCGCCATTTGACTCCCGGCAAATCCGACCTTAACTTAGCTTATTTGTAAGATCGATAACCAGGCTCTCCGTTTAAAATGGGCTCAAGAAAATCGAGATGGATCGAAAAGTTGCGAGATTAGCTCTGCTAATCGGTGCGGCGCTGATTCTGGCTCCGTGCTCCGCCCTGATGGCGGCGCCGCTTGGGGTCGGCTTTCCGGCGGGAAATCTGAAGTTCGCCAAGACCATGGCCCCGGCGGACCAGGCCTATCTGGGGCTAAAGAATCCTGGGGAATTCGCCCTTACGGATATCCAGGCGGATTATGTGTTGGTTGAAGTCCTCAATGCCGACTGCCCGCACTGCATGGAGCAGGCCGCGGCCCTGAACCGGCTTTACCATTTGGTGGAGGCCTCCGAACTCAAGGACCGGATCAAGTTTATCGGGGTGGTCAGCAATTCCGAGTCCAGGACGGCCGGGTGGAAAAGCGCCTACAAGGTCCCCTTTCCCCTAATTCCCGATCCCGAATGGGTAATCGGAAACGATATCCTCAAGATCACCGGCACCCCCACCACAGTGGTGCTGGATAAACAAGGCAAGGTCATAATTTTGCATGATAGCGTCTTTACTGATGCCAATAAGGCCTTCCAGGGCCTCCGCGCCAGGATAAAATGATGAAAAAAGGCCCTTCTGCAAGGACGCCAGCCATGGATCTGCAGGCTGTTCTGGTAGCGACGGACTTTTCCGAATGCGCCGCGGCCGCCTTTCAAATGGCCCAAATCCTGGCCCGGCGTTTCAGCTCCAAGCTGATTCTGCTGCACGTCATTAATGAGCGGCTGCTGGAGCAACTTTCCGGCCACCTGGGGGAGCCTGCGGATGCCTTGCTGCCCGGGTTCCGGGAGCGGGCCCAGCAGCAATTGGACGAATTCCTCAAGGGGGTCAAGGCCGGCCACCTGGAGGTGGAGACCCTGGTGGCCGTTGGCCTGCCCTTCCAGGAGATCGCGGTGGTGGCCCGGGATCTGGCGGTGGACCTGGTGGTCATGGGCGGCTACGGCTGGGGCGGCCGCGGGCCCCTGGAAGAGGTCTTCTTCGGGTCCACCGCGGAAAAGGTGGTGCGCCTCCTTCCCTGTCCGGTCCTGTGCGTACCACTGGCTGCCGCCAGGCCAGATTCCGCGGATCGCTCCCATACTTAAAGCGCCAGGAGCGGAAGGGAAGTCATTTTTTTTGTCATTCTGAGGGAGCCGAAGGCGACCGAAGAATCTCTAAATACGAGATGCGGAGCGAAGCGATGCATGACAAAAAAATGGGGAATTATATATTTGGCTCCCTATGCCATCTCGGCCGTAGGGGCGGCGTCTCGCCGCCCGGGGCGGGGAAACCCCGCCCCTACAAAAGATAATTGAGGGATTCAAATATATAATCCCCAAAAAATGCAGCATGGGCACGAGCCCACCAATTCCCTCGCAGTTAAACTCTATACCATTGTAATTTTAGCGATATCAACATATTATACCGATGCAACTAAATCCCCTCTCCCCTGCGAGGGGATGACACCGGGTGAGGGGTGGCTTCATCGGCCGTTCCAACCCCCCCCTCACCCTGCCCTCTCCTCCCCAAGGGGGAGAGGGAAATATCTTGTAAATTCCATGGGATGTGTAGGGGCGACAGTGGCACAGGCTTCCAGCCTGTGATAGGGTCGCCCGTAGCCGAGAAGAAAGGGAAAAGGCTCGTAAATGTCATGAAATGATTAGCTAGTTGGCATACCTAAGTTCAAACAATTCTCTGCCACCTGCCTCATAGCAAAAACCTGGCCGGACCCTACTGGTTTTAAAGAGAAAAATCGACTTTGATCTTGAAGATTTCCTGGGCCGGCAGGCTCAGGAGCTCCACCCCGGAGGCCCCGGAGATCTCGGCGAGGATCTGCTCCAGCCGCGCCGGCGATTCGGCGATGAGGGTGAACCAGACGTTGAAGTGATGGCGCCGCAGGTAGTTGTGGGTAACCCCGGGGTAGCGATTCACCACCTCTACGAAGCTCTCCAGCGACTCCGGCGGCACCCGGGCGGCGCACAGGGTGCTGGTATACCCCAGCTTGCGGGAGGTGAAATTGGCCCCCAGGCGGCGGATGACGCCGCTCTCCATCAGGGTCCGCACCCGGCGCAGGACCTGCTCCTCGTCAGCCCCCACCCTAACGCCCACCTCGGCATACGGCCTGGAAACGATGGGAAAATTTGACTGGATCTCGTTTAGGATGGCCCGGTCCAGGTCGTCCAGGGATTTGGGAGCCGTTTTGCGTTTTGGGGTTTTCGGGGAGTCCATTAACAAGAGAGCTCACCAGCACCGGTCGCGGGCCTCGTGGCGGCTGGCCTTAATGGTGGCAATAAGCTTGTTTACCTCGGAAAAGGTCAGGTGTTTCTGGCCTTTCATTTAGTATGTGGCCTGTGGGCCTCCACATAAGCCTTGAGAACCGCTTGCATCCGGGAGATGTGTCCTTTTCCCTTTGATCTGAAAAAGGAGATGATCTCCTCCTCAAGGCGCAAGTGAACGGATTGCTTGGCTTGTGGCAAAACCAGTTTTGCCTGTGTCCAGTCGGCCCGAATACCGCGCTCGTCCTCGTCTTCGGCAACGAGCCGTTCCAGTTCATCATCTGTTTGAGCGTCAACCCGGCCCAAATCGGTACGGCTTTGCGCCCTCTTGGACTTAAGCTCTGCTGCTGTATAGCTCTTGATATTTTTTTCTCTCTTCATGGCGCGCCCTCCGAAAGGAAATAATCCTGATAGCCTCGCTTCGGGTGGTGTAAACGACCGTCACCAACCGGCCTGCAAAAACCCCTATGGCAAGGAATCTCTCTTCACCGCCTGCGTGGGTTGAAGGGACCAAAACATGCGGAGCCTCAAAAACCCCGATGACATCGAAAAAATCGAGGCCGTGCTTTTCAAGGTTGGCAAGCCGTTTTCGTTCGTCCCATTCAAAGCGCATGATATATGTACACATTTTGTGGTTACAGTCAAGACCATTTATCAGCCGCTCCCGAGTCGGTCTGGTTAAGTCACACCAGCGGCAGCCAAGAGGAACCGCTCGGCCTCTTGCGTGATGATGTCCTGCACGGTCCGTCCTGCCGGCGCGGACAGATCCAGCTTACGACCATTGATGAAGAGTTGCGACAATGCCTGGTGCAATGATAATAGAAAAGAGAACAATCTCTGCAATTCTCCGATGTTGGTCTTTGCTAGTAGGGCATTGGTTTCCGCACGGTCCAACATTTCTGTATGTGCAAATAGCTTATGTCGGATGTTGCGATAATTGTTTTCATAAATCGTGCGCCATTTTTTGACGCATTTTCGCAGTCTTCGAAAGTCCTCTGGGGTTGGCACATAGGCACTACGTAGATAGTCTTCCAATTCGAGCGGCGTTAGCTTAGGGCCCAGCTTCAGCTTGCGGCGTCCGAGTGCTTCCTTAGAGAATATATTAAGATTATCTTGAGCAATCTTAAGAAGTCTGTCCAGATTGTAGGTATCCGTTTTCTGGTCAAACACTCGTCCTAAAGCAATAATAGCGGTAATTTGAAGCGCATCCCTAATCGTATTCCAGAACCGAGGAGCCGTATTAAGCAGGCTTTCGACTGACGAGGAACTCGCGGCCACGCTGACCGTTAAATAAGCAGAGAAGAAGCGTGCTCCTCTTTCTACTTCATTATTAAAAATCGTTAGTTCTCGATCAAACTGTTCTTCAGTTATTCCCTTCGTCTTGGGCATTTTCTTCGACTTAACCTGTGGGTTCGTAGGGGCAGATGGGGTCCGCCGCCAGGACGTCGCCGCTGAGGGCATAGGCCCGGGCCCGGCAGCCGCCGCAGACCTTGCGGTACTGGCAGCTATGACACTTGCCCCGGTAATCGTCCACCCGCCGCAGTTGCCGGAACAGCTCGGACGAGGCCCAGATCTCCGGAAAGGGCGTCTCCCGGATATTTCCCGCCGGCAGCTCCAAATAGCCGCAAGGCTGCACTTCCCCGCGATAGGAGACAAAGGCGAATCCCTGCCCCCCGAGGCAGCCCTTGGTCATGGCCTCCAGGCCGTGGCTCTCCGTCGTGATCGCCTCGCCCCGGGCGGCGGCGTCCTGGCGCCACAGGCGGTAATACTGGGGAGCGCAGGTGGGCTTGATGAACAGCCGCCCTTCCTTCTGCCAGGCCAGCAGCCAGCCCAGGGTCTCCTGGTATTCCTCCGGCTGCAGCAATTGCTCCCGCAGCTGCTCCCCCCGGCCGGTGGGCACCAAAATGAAGACATGATGGGCCGCGGCCTTAAGTTCGATGGCCAGGCGGTGAATGGCGGCCAGCTCGCCCCGGTTGGCCCGGGTGACGGTGGTATTGATCTGAAAGGGCAGCCCCGCCTCCCGGCAGGCGGCGATGCCGGACAAGGCTCCCTCATAGGCCCCGGGTACGGCCCGGAGGCGGTCGTGGCTGGCGGCCGCGGCTCCATCCAGGGAGATGCTCAGTCTTTGCACTCCCGCCACCTTGAGGCGGCCGGCGAGGAGCGGAGTCAGCAGGGTGCCGTTCACCGCCATCACCATGCGGTGGCCCTTCGCGGCGCCGTAGGCGGCCAGCTCCAAGATGTCCTCCCGCAACAGGGGTTCGCCGCCGGTGAGGATCACCACTAGCTGGCCCAGGGTGGCCAGGTCGTCCAGCAGGGCGATGCCTTCCTCAGTGTTCAGCTCCCCGGGATAAGGTCCGGAACCCGCCGCGGCCCGGCAGTGCAGACAGGCCAGGTTGCAGCGCCGGGTGGTCTCCCAGGCCAGGAGGCGCAAAGGCGGGATGGAGTTATGGCTGGATTCCATATTTGGGATTGGCGGCACCGGGTTTCACCCGGTGATTGTTATCCTTAATTAGGGAATTATATACTTGACTCCCGATTCCATCACGGCCCTGGGCGGGGAAACCCCGCCCCTACAAAAGATAATTGGGGGATTCAAATATATAATTCCCCTTAATTAGCTTAGATCAGGATATTTGAAGGCCACAGGCCGCCCTAGAAGCTTAGCCCTGGTGGCACAGGCTTCCAGCCTGTGCATTATTCACCCCTTTCATAAAGCCAGGGATATTCTTCCGCGGTCTCGCTCAAGCCTACTTTGACTGGATTATTCCGGATATATTGCCATTTTTCCAGGAATTCAGCCTCATCCCTCATAATGCGGTCATATCTTTCATCCTGCCAGATAGTTCCTTTAGTTCCTCTGTGTTGGCTAATTTTCAGCGCGCTGTAACTTTTGACGCTGTGAATCATTTCTGATAGGTCAAAAAACCCTTCTCCTTCCAGGGAAAGTGGTTTAGCCAGGATATGTACATGATCAGCTAAAACGACTGCGGCATAAACTATCCATTTGTTTTCGTCCCAAAATCTTACCGCTTCCAGGACAATGCTCCGCTCACTTTCATTTATAACCACACCATCTTTGCTTCTCCAAGTAATGAAGTAGACACTGCCAGGTTCTTGCCAGTGGGGCAAATTTCTCCTGGTAATCTTAAAGTCTTGCACAGGCTGGAAGCCTGTGCCACCAGGGCTGAGCTTTTTTTTTGTCTTGCACGCAGGAGAGCTCATAAATTTACCCTTAAGATGTATTGGGTAATAGGCTTCCGGCCTGTGCCCTTCCACCTATATTCTATTTAAGCAAAGCGGCGGCCTGTTTGGCGAAATAGGTCAAAATCAGATCAGCGCCGGCCCGCTTGATGGAAGTGAGGGACTCCAGCATCACCGCCTCCTCGTTGAGCCAGCCCTTCTGGGCGGCGGCCTTGATCATGGCGTATTCGCCGCTCACCTGGTAGGCGGCAATCGGCAGATCGAACTCCCCGGCCAGTTGGGCCACGATGTCCAGATAGGGCAGAGCCGGCTTCACCATCAGGATGTCGGCCCCCTCCTCCACGTCCAGGGCCGCTTCCTTGAGGGCCTCCCGGGCGTTGGCCGGGTCCATCTGATAGGCGCGGCGGTCGCCGAAGGCCGGGGCGCACTCCGCCGCCTCCCGAAAGGGCCCGTAAAAGCTGGAGGCGTATTTCACCGCATAGCTCATGATCGGCAGCATTTCGAAACCACGCTCGTCCAGGGCCTCCCGGATGGCGCCCACCCGGCCGTCCATCATGTCCGAAGGGGCCACCATATCGGCCCCGGCCTCGGCGTGGGACAGGGCCACCTGGGCCAGGGCCTCCAGGGTGGCGTCGTTGTCCACCTCTCCTCCCTGGATGAGGCCGCAGTGGCCGTGGGAGGTGTAGCCGCACAGGCAGACGTCGGTGATCACCAGCAATGCCGGCACCTCTTTCTTCAAGCGGCGCACCGCCTGCTGCACCGCGCCCTTGGGAGCGGCGGCCTCGGAGCCGGTCTCGTCCTTCTTTTGGGGCAACCCGAAGAGCAACACCGCGGGCAGGCCCAGATCAGCCACCTCCCGGGCCTCTTTCAGAAGCTGGTCCACCGACAGGCGGCAGACCCCCGGCATGGCGTCCACCGCCTGGCGGACCCCCTGGCCCGGGGCCACGAACATTGGATAAATGAAGTCTTCCCGGCGCAAATGAGTCTCCTGCACCATCTTCCTCAAGGTCGCCTGGCGCCGCAGCCTCCGGGGGCGAAATATCAGTTCCATAATGAGCACCCGTGCTTAAAATTCATTTTTGACAACCATGTCATAATATTAACATATCACCGCGGGGCTGCCTTTACAAAAAATCCAACCGGGAAGATGCGGGCCGCGGCCCTAAATAATTTGCCGCGGCTCCGCTCTACTGGTAAAGATAGGGGTGGGCGGCGCCCGGCTTAAAAAGGGTTGACGCTGCTTCCGGGTATGGGATACTAAATTTTGGGAAATCTAGGGATGGGGGGCGGAATGCGCAGCAACGCTTTATTAGTCCTCTGCCTGGCGGCGATCCAGTTGGCTGGCGCGGCGGGCTGCGGGTCGGCGCCGGTTGGCCAGGAGTGGCCGGGGGCCGTCTCCCAGGCGCCGCTGCCCGGGGAAAATGAGCAGGCCAGGCTCAAGGACGCCCTGACGGGAGGGCAGATGACCCCGCCGGAGGTGGCGGAGATGAGTGACCGTCTCCTGGCCGACAGCTCGACGTTCAACGACCAGAAGACCATGGCCCAGCTGGAACTGCTCCTCCTCACGGCCATTAAGTCCCCGGACAAGTCGGCTCACGCCGCCCTCTGGCGCTCGCTGGGCATCCTCCATTACCACCAGCAGAAGTACAAGGAGGCGCGCCAGGAGCTCCAGACCTCCAACGAAATTAACCCCAAAAGTGCCCGGACCCATTTTTATCTGGCCCGCCTCTTCACGCACCAGGGCGAGATCTACGAGAGCCAGGGCCAGAAAGGCAAATCCCGCCAACAATTCAAGCGAGCCGCCATCGAAATGGAGCAAGCCCGGAAGATTGAACCCGGCAATCCATTATTTCGCCAGGACGTCAAGCAAGTGATCGGCGGGGAATAGGTAGCGGCGCCATGAAGATCTCCTGCCCATACTGCGGCAATGATGCAGATTTTTTTGAAGTGGCGGAAGGCGTCACCATCACCACCTTTTACGAGCAAAATGATGACGGCAGCTTTTCCACGGTGAGCGACGACTCCAAGATCGAGGGAGAGGTGCGGTTTTTTTGCGGTGAATGCCACAAGGAGATCAAAGAGTACCACGAACACTTCCTGGACATGCTTTTTTAGTTTAGATATTTTCTTGGAATAAGCCTTGGTTCCCTGGCTGAACTTGAGATCTTGTTAACCATTGCAAGTGAGATAGCTTATATCTCAGAGCCTAAGCTCGCGGAGTTATTAGGACTAACCGATGAAATCACCCGATGATTAAAGGTCTCATTAAGCATCTCTCAAAAACTATTTAGCAGTCTCATTTCAGGATATATTCCGGAAACTCGAAACCCAAAACTCAAAACTTGAAACTGGGCGACCCGATCACAGGCTGGAAGCCTGTGCCATTGTCGCCCCTACAACTCGAAACTCAAATGCCCGAGCTTCCCGAAGTAGAGGTAATCCGGCGGGGTCTGGCGCCCTGTCTGGTGGGCCGCCGTTTCCTCCGGGTTTCCGTGGGGGAAAAGTCCCTGCGACGGCAATCACCGGCCAGGGAACTTGAACGCCGGCTGGTGGGCCGCAGACTGGCGGCTCTCCGCCGCCGGGGCAAATACCTGGTCTTTGCCCTGGAGGACGGCGCCACCTTGCTGGTGCATCTGGGCATGACCGGTCACCTGCTCCTGGGTTCTAAAAAAAAGCCGATGCCGAACCTGCCCCACGTCCATCTCAGCTTTCATCTGGAAGGGGGGCTTAATCTCATCTACCAGGACATCCGGCGCTTCGGCCAGGTGCTGGTCTTCCCGCCGGGGACGCCCCCGCCGCCCCTGAAGGAGGTGGGGCGGGAACCCTTCTCCCGGGGAGTGACTCCCCTGTGGCTGTGGGCCCAGGCCCGGGGCCGCTCCCGGCCCATCAAGACCTTCCTCCTGGACTCCCGGATACTGGCAGGGCTCGGGAACATCTACGCCTGCGAAATCCTGTTCGCCGCCGGTATCCATCCAACCACCCCGGCAGGGGGCCTCTCTGCCGACGACTGGGGCCGCATCCTCAAGGAAACCCGGCGAATCCTCAGGGCGGCCATCCGCCAGGGTGGCACCACGGTGGCCAACTACCTTAACAGCCAGGGAGAAGCCGGGCTCTTCCAGGTCCACCTGCTGGTCTACGGCAAGGAGCGCGAGCCCTGCCGAAGCTGCGGCGCCCCCATCGCCCGCCTGATCCAGGCGGGGCGCAGCACCTTTTTCTGCCCGGGGTGCCAAAAAATTTTGGCATGAATTCATCTTCAGTGGTATTATAAGACTCAAAAGGAATGGCTGGATTAGGTCGAATATCAATGACAGGCAGAAAGGGAGGCGAGACTGATGGCGACCGAGGAAGGGAAAATGGAATGTGCCCTGTGCGGCTTTACCACTTCCGGCAAATTCGTCGGGGATATCTGCCCTCAATGCAACTTAACTTATTGGCGATGTAGCAAGTGCAACTTTACGATCAGCGCGGCCAGCGCCCCGGAAGAGTGTCCCAGCTGTCACCAGAAATGCGAGTTCCTGAATATCACCTGCTATACGCCGGATTGTGGCGGCCCCGGCCATATCGATCCCCAGTTGTAATGCCGGGTGGCGGTGGGTTCAAGGATTTCAGATAACCTGACGTTGCGCTTGAGCTGCGCGCCCCGCTTTAGGGCGTTATGTTACGCCTTGCGGGCGCTTTTTTGGGGCAGCGTTCCCGCATTTCCCGCTTCCGTTTCTCCCGCCAGGCTTGCCTCTGTTCCGGCGACATTTGCTGACGCCCCTCCCGCATTTCCTGGGAACGTCCCGGCAAATTGTCTGGGCCGTGCCCTACCATATCCTGCCGGGGCTCCGGCGGCCGGTTCTTGGGTTGTTCTCGGACTGCCGGCTGATTCGCGGGCTCCTTGATTGGGTGCTGTTCCTGATTTTCCCGGTGGGTTTCCAGCGGCCGGTTCTTGGGTTGTTCTCGAACTGCCGGGCGATTTCCGGGCTCCTTGATTGGGTACTGTTCCTGAATTCCCCGGCGGGTTTCCAGCGGCCGGTTCTGGAGTTGTTCCCGGACTGCCGGGTGAATTTCGGGTTCCTTGATTTGGCGCGGCTCCTGAATTTCCCGGCGGGTTTCCGGCGCCACGTTGCGAAACTGCCGCCACTGATCCTGTACCTGCTGCCGACGATTCTCGGGGAGGCTCTGGTACAGGTCATAATTTTGCCGGATGCGATCCTGCTGCTCCTGGGGCGTCTGCTGCCACTGCTTGAATTGTTCACGCACCGTAGATCGTTCTTCCGGAGACAGGTCCAGCCATTTACGTGAATTGTTGGACAGGCGTTCGCGCAGGCCAGTAGGAAGTGAGTTCCACTTATCCTTGAAGGATACTAAAAGTTGTTGCTGATCCGGGGTTAGCTCGCTCCAGGCAGGCACGGGGTTCTGCCCGCTGGCTGCCGCGGCAACGCCCAGCGTCAGCAGCAGGCAGGCTAAAGTAGCTGCTATGGCCTTGGTAATTGGGTTCATGGTCTGTCCCCGGTCCTGTGGTCTATTTTCTTCTGTTATTGCTTCCAGTTACCACCTGGCGCCTCGCCGGCCTAGCCTCCCTTCATGACATCCCGGTTCTTTTCCAGCCAGGCGTAAAACTCCAGGTTCTTAAAAAATTCCAAATTCTTTTCTGATGAGAGGATTGCCAGCACTTCTCGCTGTTCTGCCGTAAGCGGGGGCGGACCCGAACGGAAAGTGCTCATGAGGGCCAGGAACACTACCACCGCGGTAGCAAGGCCGATTGCCGGCCAGCGCCAAGGGAGACGCTTCTGCGTGCCTTCCTGGAGCGCGGTGGCCCTCGCCGCGGCAATCCTTGCCGTCGTAGGCGCGTCAAGGTCCTCGACGCTTTCATCGAGGTGGAGTTTGATGCGATCGATCAGGTCTTGTTCTCGGTTCATGGCCAGGTATCCTTAAGGCTTTCCTGTAACGTGTTCAGGGCCCGGGAGTAGTGAGTCTTTACGCTGCCCTGGGAGCAACCCATGGCGGTTGCCGTCTCATTGACGGAGAGTCCCTCCCAGACACGGAGCAAAAAGACCTGCTGCTGCCTGGGAGGAAGATCCTTTAATACGGCTTCCAGCCGTCTGATGGCCTCGCCAGTCTTGGCTCCGTGGTAAGGGTCCGGCGCCTCCGGGTCCATTATGGACTGTAATGGATCTGCATCCTCCCGGTCCTGGCCGTGGCGTCGGCCGGGGAGGAGGGTCACGAATATCTTCCTGACTTTGGAACGCCGGTACCAGTCCCTGATTTTATTCTGGACGATGCGGTAGAACAGGGGCTTCCACTGCTCCATGGGTTTATGGGCGTAGGCCCGGACGAATTCAAGCATAGCGTCTTGGAGCACATCGAGTGCATCGTCTCTGCTTCCTGTGGCGATCTCGGCCATTCGAAAGGCTCGCCGCTCAACGGATTTAAGGAATTGCTCCATGGATCCAGTTCTGCCGCCTGGGATCGGGTTTCTGTCGATTCTAGATCATACCAGACCTTATCGGCCCGAACCCCTTTTTTTCTTAGTGCTGGAACCGGCGCCCAGATTAATGAAGAATACAGATTGCCTGCAAGGTGAGGCTGTCTATGCACCTGATTCCCCTGCAATTCAGAATTTCGCAGGGGGTTGGGACTTGGCTCAACCCCCCCATCTCTCGCTGCTGGCAGGCGTCGGCTGCACGCTCTCTCGGTTTGCCTATCTTTTGCCCCATCTTTTCCCATGGTGGCGCACGTCCCGGCACAGGTCAGCCCTATCCCGATGTCTGTCCCTGCGGTCTCTACGCAGATCCCGTACATCCCGGTGCAGGTCGCGGCGGTCGGCGCGGCGGTCCCACCGGTCTTTCCTGAGGTCCTGGCGATCCCTCTTTAGGTCGAGCCGGTCGGTTGCCACGGCGGCTTGATTGCCTGATTTGAGGTCCTGACGGAGCTGCTGGCGGTCCCTCCAAATATCTTGGCGGTCCTGCCAGATATCTTGCTCGTCTTTCCCCAGGTCCTGCTGGTCTTGCCGGATGTCCTGTTTGTCTTTCCAAGTGTCTTGCCGGTCATGCTGGAGGTCTTTGACATCCTGCTGAATATCTCCGGCAAATGCCTGGGCTCCCCACAAGATGGCAGTCAAGGCCAAAATTCCCGCCACGATTCTCTTCATCTGTTGCCTCCCTTTTAGTAGTTTGCCGCATAATGCTGGTTGCTATCTCTTTCAACGCAGGGGGAGGCGTTTGGTTGACAGGATAATGAATTTTTTTTGCTAAGTGGATTTTTGGGTTCTTGCAAATCAAGAAAATCGAGTAACGCCTCATCGACTCTCTGGGGCTGGTTTACCATGTAGAATGGATATAAAAGGGAATCGCCAGGGCACTTGTGGCTATCGTCAGCGCCTGTTGGGGGAAAATTGGCAGGAGCCATTTTTCCATTGACACGAAATCAGATAAGCAGATAAATAACTATTTATATTATTATCCTAATTGAGCTTCGAGGGATGGGAGGTCACCCTGGCACATCCGGATCATGAGCAACTGATGCCGTTGGAGGTATACCTCCAGACGGTCGCTTTTGTGGCCAAGAGCTTGTCAGATGAAAACCGGCTAAGGATTCTGCTGTGCGTGAATAATGGTAAGAAATCCGTCTCCGCGATCGTCGAAGAATTGAATCTGTCGCAGCCCCTGGTCTCCCACCACCTGAAGGAATTGCGGCGTTCCCTGCTGGTCAAGGTGGAGCGGAGCGGCCCCTTTGTATATTACGAAATAGCCGACGGGCGTATCTTGGAGATTTTAGCGGCGTTGAAAGATCTGGCCACGGATTTGCTGGCCGAGAGGAAAACTTTTTAGCCTGGGGAGGTAATTCATCACCATGGCCGGAATTCAAGAAATACTGAAGAGCATGACCCCGGCGCAAGCTATGGCCGAAATCGCCGCAAAGCTGAAAACTATCTTCCCTTTGGTTACCGATGAAGACCGGATGAATTTCGTAGTCAATCTCATCGGCGGCGCCGGCGATGATAAGGTATCCAGCATGGTGCACCTCTGACTGGCGGAATGCATGGACGAAGGTGTCGATCCAACGCATATGTGTCAGAAACTGGTGGACCGGGTGGCCCAATCCCGGCAACTGATGGCCGTCGCCGACCCGGAGCTGTTGGTCCTGTTCGAAGATTGGCTGGACGAACTGGAAAACGAGGTGGTCTCGCTGGCCAAAAAGCACGGCCCCTTGAGCCCCGAGGACCTGGCCCGTAAGCTCGGGCTGTCTGAGCGGGGAGCCAATTTCCTCATGTCCAAATTGTCGAGGGAAGGCAAGATATCTTAGCCGCAACGAGGCAGGTAAATGCAACGGCAGGGAACCACACTTTTGGCCCTGGCGGCCGCGGCCTTGACCCTGGGGGTGCTTTGGTATCTCCAGCCGCCGATAATCACCCAAGAGGCCAGATGGGAGGACGTCAAGGCCGAAGCCCAAAGCGGCGGCTATCGCCTGATAACCACCGAAGAACTGGCGGCGCGCTACCGGCAGGACGCCGGCAAACTCCTGTTGCTGGACATCCGGCAGGATTGGGAATATCGCACCGGCCACATCCCGGGAGCCGTGAACTTTCCCATGGAGCCCACCGCCTGGTCACGCTGGCGTTCCCAGGGGGCTCTGGCCAGGGTCCTGGGGCCTGATCGGACCCGGCCTATCGTCTTTTACTGAGCGGGCCTGACCTGAGTCCGCAGCGACTCGGCGGCCCGGGTGGCCGTAAAGCTCGGTTATAAAAACGTCTATCGCGATCCCTTAGGGTTCCCGGAATGGCAGAAGCGCGGCCTGCCCATGGTCAGTGCGTCCCTGGGCCTTTGCGAACCCTCGGCGGCAGCAAAAGCTTCAGGTACCCTCGCCGGTTGGGCCATGGTCTGGACCTTACTGGGCATCTTTGTGGGCGGCATGGCCCTCAACCTGACCCCTTGCGTCTATCCCTTGCTCCCCATCACGGTCTCTTATTTTGGTGGTAAGAGCGGCCAGGGCCAGGGGCGCCTGGTGGTGCATGGACTCTTCTACCTGGCGGGCCTGGCCGTGACCAACTCCACCCTGGGGGTTATTGCCGCTTTGACCGGCGGCCTCATGGGGGCGATGCTGCAAAATCCCCTCGTGCTGGCGGCGGTGGCGGCCATCCTGGTGTTCTTCGCCACCAGCCTCTTCGGTTTCTGGGAACTGCGCCTGCCGGGCAGTCTTACCCAGGCCGCTTCCAAATCTTATGCGGGCTATTTCGGCAGTTTGTTCATGGGATTGACCCTGGGGCTGGTGGCGGCGCCCTGTATCGGCCCCTTCGTGCTGGGATTGCTTACCTGGGTGGCCAGCCTGGGGTCGGTCTGGCTGGGCTTTCTGGTCTTTTTTACCCTCAGCCTGGGATTGGGCTTGCCCCTGTTTATCCTGGCCATCTTTTCCGGCAGCCTGGAAAAATTGCCCAGTTCCGGGGAGTGGATGCTCTGGGTGCGCAAGCTCATGGGTTGGGTTCTGGTGGGTATGGCGGCCTATTTTATCCGGCCGCTGCTGCCAGAATCCGCGGGCGTGCTCCTGCTGGCCGCCGTGGCCCTGGCCGCATCGGTTCACCTGGGGTGGCTGGACCGCACCACCGCGGGGTTCCGGAGTTTCCAGTGGCTCAAGACCGTGGCCGCCCTGGCGGGCGTGATCCTCTCCACCTTCCTGGCCGGGTCCTGGGCCCTGCAGGGCCCAGGAGTAGCCTGGCAGCCGTATTCGGACCAACTCCTGGCCCAAGCTGTTAAGGAGCATAAGCCGGTGATCATCGATTTCTACGCCACCTGGTGCACCCCCTGCCGGGACCTGGGGGAGATCACCTTCCATCATCCCGATGTCGTCAAACTGGCGAACCAGAATTTTATCATGATCAAGGTGGACCTCACCCAAATAGGAAACCCCGTGAATGAGCGTCTAATTGGCCAGTACGGGATCAAGGGAGTGCCCACGGTGGTCTTTCTGGATGGGCGGGGCAACGAATGCACCGACCTGCGCCTGGTGGATTATCTACCGCCGGAGCAGATACTGCCCCGCATGGCCGCCGTTAAAAAATAGCGCTATCTGAAAAGAGGATGGCCATGTTAAAAGTCAGATTCTTTTATAATGAGCCCAACGGCAAGCCCTGAATGCACTTCCAGGAAATGGTGCCCAGGTTGGGCCAGAAATACCCCATTGACATCGAGGTTACCTCCAAGCCCATTGCCGCGTACCAGACGGATGAGTATTTTGAGCTGGACCTGCCCGCGGCCCCGGCCATCATGGTAGGGGAGGAAATCGTGGTGGAGGGGACGGATGTCGCCGAAGACAAGCTGGAGGCCGTCATCTGCCGGCACCTGGGGCTGCCGGAGCCGGAGCCTCAAAAGAAAGGCTTCCTGGGCCGCATATTCGGCAAGTAACTAACTTTGCTTGCAGGCTGGCAAGCCCAAGAGGGCAATGAAGCATCTGGGTTCTGAGGGTTAGGTATTCTTAAATTTATAATAATATTTTTTCATTAAAATTTGTGCTATCATGCCGCTGACAAGAGAATTCGGCCTCAAGAACAGGAACTTTGGGGATTTTACCCGGGCGAAGAGGCCCCCAAAACCAATTTTTTACTACTATAGCCAAGGTTGTCGCATAATCTCAGTTTACGAAGAAGGAGGTGGTTTTGCGTCCGCGGTTCAAGCGAAGTGTCATTCATTTTGCTTTTGATCGGCAGGCCTTTTCGAATTCGTTATCTCAGACTAAGGAGGTTTTCCGAGATGCCTGAAAGAGAAGTAAAATTGGCAACTGCGGTGAAGATCGGCAATCCGGCGGTTGTGGGGCTGGGAGGATTCGGTATGACCACCCTGATCTTGCAGTTCCATAACCTGGGCTGGGTCGCCGTCAGCCCGGTACTCTGGATTGGTCTTGCCTTTGGCGGGACGGCTCAATTGATCGCGGGCATGCTCGAATTCCGCACCGGCAATAATTTTGGTTTCTGCGCCTTCAGCGGTTACGGAGCCTTCTGGATTTCGCTGTGCTTGCTTGTGATTTTCGGCACTAACGCCGATCTGGTCAAGGCCTATCCAGCCCTGGCCCTGAAAAATGGCCTTCCCTGGTTCCTTCTGGTATGGACTTTTTTCACGGCCCTGCTCTTCATTCCTGCCATGAAGCATCATGGGGTGTTGGCCTGGCTCTTTTTCACCTTGCTGCTGGGCTTCATCGGCCTGGATCTCAAGGAATTTTTCGAAATGACCCTGATCGGCAAACTGGCTGCCTGGGATCTGATCGTCTGCGCCCTGTTGGCCTGGTATCTGATGTGGCACGTCGTCTGCGGGGAAGCGGGCATCAACCTGCCTCTGGGTAAGGCCTGGCTTTAAACCACATTAGCCCAGCCTCGGCCGGGTAACGGGATCTAACGACAAGGGGCTGGATTTCTTCCAGCCCATTGTTTTTTTGGGGGGGGGAATCTGCGCTAAAAGCGCTCGTCACTACTACACTTAAGCCGTGACCCGAGCCTTCGGAACGGTGGCCTGCCTGTTGAGGCGCGGAAACCAAATCGGCGCCTAACCTGCGGCTACTGTAAACTCGCTTCGCTTCGCTGAGTTCCCCGCCGTTGGCAATTCTACTGTCTATTCTTCATACAGAGGGGGTCAGCCGAAGATTGCTCTTCTGATCCCGGTGTCATTAGGCCATCCCTTCGCCTTCACCCCGATTACCCAACATGAAGAGATTTGGCATAGGATTCAATTGGGCAAAAGTGTCAGGTACTGCTATTGATGTGCTCCTAACGATCCTTGTAAAGGGTTTCACTATGCGGATCATATCCGCAACTATTGGGATTTTTTGAGAAGATTCTGTTTTGGCAAGATACTCGCTAACAATGAAGGGGGATAGCATGACTGATTTTAAAAGATACATTTCCCCCGAAATTTGTGCTATCATATCGCCCACGAGACAAGATGACTACAAAAAGAGGAAGCTTCCCGGGGTTAAAACCGGAAAGATAGGTCGCCAAATCGGTTTTTTACCGCGTTGGCCCAGGTTTCCGCATAATCTCGGATTATTCCCGGAGGCTGCAATCATGAGCAGGAAGATCTCCGCCCTGGTCGGCATCGGCCTTTTCTGGCTGACGCTGGCGTGCGCCTGCGTGCTTCACGCCGACGAAGCGCTACCAGATTTCCCTTACCTCTCCCACCTGCCCACCTACAACCTTACGAACAGCGACGACCGCCAGTTCGACGAGTTCAGCTTCTTCAACGGCAAGGAGATGGTGACCGCCGAAGGAAAGTTCTTTTCCAAGAGGTACAGTCTGAAGGAGGGCGCCACCCAGGCGAGTCCCCTGCAGATCACCCGCAATTACGCCAATGCCGTCAAGGCGGCCGGCGGCGAGGTCCTATATGAAGGGACGACGGACGCTGAAGGGATCAAGGGCAAGGCTGGGGACCGGCTAGCCTCCCTCAAGCTTGCCAAAGACGGCAAGGAGATCTGGGTTGAGGTCCTCCCCTTTAATGGCGGCAACGCCTACGATCTGCACGCCATTGAAAAAGGGGAAATGAAGCAGGAGGTGGCCAAGACCGAGGCGAAGCCCGAACCCCCCAAACCTGAGGTGAAGCCGGAGCCGGTTAAAGTGGAGCCCAAGGAAGATATTAGCAAGCGGGATCTGGCCAAGGAGATCAAGACCCAGGGATACGCCACCATCTATATTAACTTCGACGTCGACAAATCGACGATCAAGCCCGAATCCCAACCCGCCATCGACCACGTCGCCCAAATGCTGAAGGACAACCCCGATCTTAACCTGACCATCGCCGGGCATACCGACAGCTCGGGCACCTGGGCCCACAACAAGACCTTGTCCGAGAATCGCGCCCAGGCGGTGCTCGAGGCCCTGGTGAACCGGGGCATTGCCGCCGGCCGCCTGGCGTCGGTGGGCTACGGCCAGGACAAACCCATTGCTGACAATGCCACCGAGGAAGGCAAGGCCAAAAATCGGCGGGTGGAACTCATCAAGAGGTAAAGGTATATTGCTGTTGCAAAAGTGACTTTAGGGGAGGGCCGGGGGATTCTTTGTAACGGCCCCTCACCCACCCCTCAAACACTCCTCCCCCCCCATAACAGATTAGTTATTTTGTACCAGCACCTGTGTTGATCACTGATATATCTCCGCACTTTGCCACCGGGCTTTTTGCATGCTGTTAGGTTAATCATAGCTGCGAATCAACCTCGTAACATACTTACCCCTCCCCTTCCTTAAGTTTTCATGGCCTCCTCCAATTCCTCGTTTACGATATGAATATAAATCCGCGTGGCCGTCAAGTCCTCGTGCCCCAGGGCCTTTTAAACCAGGCGCATTCAGACCTTAACCAGAAATTTGTTGAGACCTGCAAACCCAGGAAATATACTTAGCGTATATAACTATTAGAAAGGCTAACTATGTTCGGTTCATCTGATGAGTGTGCTCGACAAATATTGCAAGTCATTCCCATGGTTATGCGCGCCATCCGCAACGAGATGCGGAGCTATCGGGGATCTGACCTTTCGGTGCCTAAGTTTCGGGTCCTAATTTTCTTGAATCGCAATGAAGGGGCATCCCTGTCGGATATTGCGGAGCATATGGGGCTCACCCTGCCCTCGATGTCAAAAATGATAGATGGCCTGGTAGCCCGAAATATGGTTATACGCCAAATGGATCCCGGAGACCGTCGTCGGGTGACCCTGGCTCCCACTGCTCTTGGCCGGACCGTCATGCAATCGGCCTATGAGGCCACCGCGGCCCGGCTTGCCGAGCGCCTGGCGGCGCTGCCGGCATCCGAGTGCCGCACCATCTTAAAGGCAATGCAGATTTTGGAACCGATCTTTGTGTCCGATCGAGAGGCAAAGACTGCAATAGGGAAATAATTACATGGCTATTTTGGAGACGAAGGCGCTTACCCGCTGCTTTAACGCTCATACCGCCGTGGACGCGCTGACGATTGCCGTAGAGGCCGGGGAGGTGTTCGGTTTGCTGGGTCCCAACGGAGCGGGTAAGACCACTACCCTCAAGATGCTCACCACCCTCTTGCCGCCGACCTCGGGGACTGCGTCCGTCGCCGGCTTCGACATCGTTCGGCAAGCCCGGGACGTGCGCCGGGCTATCGGCTACGTGCCGCAGTTGGTTTCTGCCGATGGCAGCCTGACCGGTTATGAGAATCTGTTGATCTTTGCCAAACTTTACGATATCCCCCGTGCCGAGCGCCAAAGGCGTATACATGACGCACTCGCCTTAATTGGTTTAACCGAGGCGGGGGACCGCATGGTGCGGGAATATTCCGGTGGGATGATCCGGCGGCTGGAAATCGCCCAGTCCATGTTGCACCGGCCGCGGGTGCTATTCCTGGACGAACCTTCCGCTGGACTCGATCCAGTGGCCCGGCGGTCCGTCTGGGAGCATATCGAGGAATTACGCCGCGAATACGGCACCACCATCATGATAACCACACACCTCATGGAGGAAGCCGATCACCTGTGCCACCGGGTGGCGATCATGCATCTGGGCCGGGTGGCTGCCATTGGCACGCCCGCGGCTCTCAAGGCGTCGCTGGGCGGCGACAAGACAACTTTGGATGATGTATTCGTCCATTATGCGGGTGGCATAGTCGAAGCCGGGGGGGGGTACCGTGAAGTATCAAGAACCAGGCGCACGGCCGAACGGCTGGGCTAGGCGGCTTCTGCGGCATATGACCTCTCTACTGAAACGGGGCGCCGGATTCGTAAGTAAGACGCTGGTCATTGCTGAATTGGAATTGCGCAAAATTCGCCACGACCCCACCGAACTGCTCACCCGCGCCATACAGCCGGCGCTGTGGCTGTTGGTGTTCGGGCAAGTCTTTGGCAGGACGCGGGCCATCCCCACCGGCGGCCTGCCTTACCTGGACTTTATGGCCCCCGGCATCCTGGCCCAGAGTGTCCTTTTCATCGCCATCTTTCACGGCATCGCCATCATCTGGGAACGGGACCTGGGGCTGGTCCACAAACTCCTGGCCAGCCCGACCCCACGCACCGCGCTGGTGCTGGGCAAAGGTATTTCCGCAGGTGTCCGCGCCTTATCGCAGGTGGCTATTGTTTATGGACTGGCGCTGCTGTTGAGCGTCAAGATAAACTGGCATCCCGTGGCGCTGGCAGGTGTGCTGAGTATCGCAATCCTGGGCGCGGCCTGTTTTTCTATCCTCTCCCTGATCATTGCCTGTGTGGTCAAGACCCGGGAACGCTTCATGGGCATTGGCCAGGTCTTGACGATGCCCTTATTCTTTGCGAGCAACGCGATTTACCCGATCTCCATGATGCCAGATTGGCTAAAGGTGATCTCGCACCTCAATCCTTTGACGTACGAAGTGGACGCGCTGCGGGCTTTGATGCTGGCCGGGGGAACGAGCGTTATCGGCCTGGGAATGGATTTGGGGGTTCTGCTGATGGTAACGGTGGTCCTGGTCATTATCGGCGGGTGGGTGTATCCGAGAATCGCCATCTGAAGGGTGCTGATCACGACTCTGGAAGATATGGCCAAATCCGCGGCTCATCCTCTCAGGTATTTTTCGCAGGAGCGGATCGCAGGTCCGCCCCTTCCGGGGGCGCTCGTTGCGCCCTTACATATGAACCATTCTCTTTTATTGGCAACCTGATACTATCATTAGCTCATGAATGAGCGGGAAGGCAGCGTGAGCAGCATCGACCAGGAGGCAATTGTGGTTCCGGCCGGCGTGGAAAGCGCGGGCAAGTGGACCGTTATGGGGATTATGGCCATCGGCCTCTTTATGGCGTGCCTGGACTCCAGCATTGTGAATATCTCCTTGCCGAAGATCAGCCTCTCTTTTCATGTCCCTCTCAGTGGCATGGTGGAATGGATCATCATTGCCTATCTCATCGTTATTGCCAGCCTCCTGCTGACCTTGGGCCGGCTGTTGGATATGGTGGGGCAGAAACTCCTGTGGGTGCTGGGACTCTTAATTTTTACCACAAGCTCCGCCCTTTGCGGGGCGGCTCCGTCGCTGTTGCTCCTGGTCATTTTTCGGGCCCTGCAGGCAGTGGGGGGCGCGATGATCATGACCATCAGTCCAGTCATGATAGCCCGCGCTTTTCCGGCCACGGAGCGGGGGCGGGCCTTGGGTATTCTTGCTCTGGTGGTGGCTGCCGGTACGAGCGCCGGTCCCGCCGTGGGCGGTCTCATAACCCAGGCCTTCACCTGGCGCTGGATCTTTTACATCAATGTGCCCATTGGTATGATTGGCATGGGCGCCGCCTTGCGCCTGCTGACGGAGCCAATGCGTCTGAGCTGGGGCCAACAGCGATTCGACCCCATCGGCGCGCTCCTGCTCTCGGTCAGCATCATCTGCCTGATGCTGGGTCTGAGCTTCGGCCAAGAAGCGGGGTGGCGTTCCTTCACCATTGTCGGGCTCTTGGTGATGGCTTTGATGCTGCTGGCGGCGTTCATTATCCACGAAAAGCACGTGACGCAGCCCATCGTCGATTTTTCCCTCTTTCGCAACCGGCTGTTCACCGCGGCGATTATCAGCAGCTTTCTCGCCTTCCTGTCTCTGTTTGCCGTGATGTTCCTGATGCCCTTCTACCTCGAGGAGCTGCGGGCGCTTCCGGTCCATCTGGCGGGCCTGCTGATGACGGCGGTGCCGCTCACCATCGCGGTGGTGGCCCCGTTAAGCGGTAGGCTTTCTGACCGTTTCGGATCGCGGCTTCTCAGTTCCTCGGGCCTGGCCATCGTCTGTCTCGGACTCTGGTTTCTCAGCCGATTGCGGTCAGGGGGTTCGCTTTTTGGCATTGTCTGGCCGCTGGTGGTGACCGGCTTCGGGCAAGCGCTTTTCCAACCGCCGAACAACAACGCCATTTTGAGTTCAGTGCCACCACAGCGCTTAGGAATTGCCTCCGGGTTTTTATCGACGGTTCGCGTGCTGGGACAATCCTCCAGTGTGGCTATCTCCGGGGCAATTTTTACCTCACTGGGCGGCGCCCGGGCCGGAGCGGCGCTGGGCCAGAAATGGGGTCTTGCAGCCGATCAGCTGGAAGCTGTTTTTATTCACGCCTTTCACATAGCTATGCTCACCTGCATGATCATTGCCAGTATCGGGGTGTTCACTTCACTCATGCGCGGCCCTCGGGGCAGCAACTACCGCTGACCGCGGCTAGGCGCGGGAGAAATTTTATGGAAGCTGGCAAAAAGATCTTGATTGCGGTGGACGGATCTTCTTACTCACTCCAAGCAATCAAATATGTGGCCACCATGTGCCCCGGGTCTCCGGTGGAAGTGGGTCTTCTCCATGTTCTACCCATGGCGTCCAAGGAACTGCTCTGGCAGATCAACGTGGATGAAAACTTCGAGTCGAAGATCAAAGAGCAATACGAGCGCTTCAACGACGAATGCCAGCGTGCGGCTCAGAAATTCTTAGACCAGTCCAAAGAGATCCTGGTTGACTCCGGCTGTTATGTTCCGGACCTCATCATAACCATGCTGCGGCAGTGGCAATCCGGGATTGCCAGGGATATCATAACCGAGGCGAAAAAGGGTTATGATGCCGTGGTCATTGGCAGAAGGGGAATAGGGAGGTTCGAAGGCCTGATGCTGGGAAGTGTCTCGGCCCAGGTCGTTCAGGGAGTTGATTGGATCCCAGTTTGGGTCATCGGCGGGGAAGTCATTTCCGGAAAATTGTTGCTGGCCGTGGATGCTTCGCTAAATTCCCGCCAGGCGGTGATATACGCCGCCCCTTATGCGGCGCAAACCGAGGCGGAAGTCACCCTCTTGCACGTGGTGCGCAAATTTTTCCCTGGAGGGAGCCCGTATTGGACGTCGGCCGGGGAAGAAATCGAGACGGCGCTCAATGAGAATTTGAAAGCAAAGATTCAGGGAATCTTTGATGATTACCGAAGGTGCCTGGAGAAAGCGGGCGTGGCGCCTGAGAGGATTAGCACGGAATGCACGATTGGCAGCTATAGCCGTGCGGCTGATATCCTCGCGGCAGCCAGAGAGGGGAACTACGGCACCGTTATTATGGGCAGAAGGGGAATATCAGCAATACGCGAATTCATTCTAGGCCGGGTAACTACCAGGGTGCTGAATGGGGCCGAAGGCCTGGCCGTCTGGATTGTCCCCTGAACACCGCGGAGTGCGTGCCCATTGACACTCGGGAGATAAGCAATGACTTTTGACCAGAGGTTTGGGAAGGTGAGGAAATTGATCAAGGCGCTCGGCCAGCGGCGGGATCAGATGATCGCCCAGGCTGCCCTTGATCTCCAGTTTGCCGCAAAAGACACCGCCCACGAGTTGGATCTGACTCTGGATAGGTTGGGGACCTTTATTGAGGTCCGGGAATCTTTAGCCTCCAGGAGACCTTTGGGGGGGCCGGACTCATGGATGGCGGTGACGTTGTCTTATAACGGCAGTGCCTGGCTAAACCTGGTCATCACCGCAGCTTATATGGCCGGAAACCGGGTCCTGGTGAGGCTTTCCTCCAGGGGGTCCGGGCTGCTGAACCTGATGGAGGAAATTTATCAGCCTATCTTTGGAGACGGTATCAGGTTTTACCGGGGCAGGGGCCAGAGCTTCATGGAGGAGGCTCTAAAAAACCCCAAGGTCTCGGGGGTGGTGTTTTTCGGGTTTGACCAGCACGTGCTCCCCTACCAGGAAGCCTTCCGCCAAAGCGGCAAGAAGTTCGTTTTTGAAGGCCCGGGAGCGGATCCGTTCATTGTTTTCCCCGACGCCGACCTGCAAGTGGCCCTGGCCGATCTGATGGCCGCCAAGTTTGCCTATTGCGGGCAGACCTGCACGGCGCCCAAGAGGATCTTTATCCATCAGGCCATCTACGAGCAATTCCTAAAAATGATCGCGCCTAAAGTTGAGGGCCTCTTGGTGGGCGATCCGAGGGATCGAAGCGTGGAGGTGACCCCGCTGGCCAGCGATCTGGCCGTGGCCGGCATCAAGGCGGCCCTGGCCGAGGCGGTGGCAAAGGGCGCCCAAATCCTGGTGGGAGGTAAAATCGCGGGGAACCTGGTGTATCCCACGCTGATCCGGAATGCCACTGATGACATGCTGGGCATGAAAAAAGAGGTCTTCGGCCCGGTATTATTCACCAGCAGTTTCTCTGAGCGGGAAGTGGTAGTGGCGCGGGCTAAAAATCACCAATATGGCCTCCGGGCATCAGTATACGGCGGAGAAGAGGCCGCCCTGACCGCCGCGGATTTGAGAGGTGAGAAATACTGCCACCCGGTGCCTGATTATACTTTCGGCAAATTCGGCACGGTTTCCCTCAATGAACCTCGGGAGAAATCCTGGCGCGGGGCCCTGGTGACCAAGGCGGTGGGCGGCTACGGCTATTCCGGCTGGATCTGGGAGACCGTGGACGGGCGCTTCCAGATCAAGCAAGGCCCCAAACTTATCCACCTGGAGGCGTCCACCCCGGCGTAACCGGATTTCCCTGAACTCCTGGGGCTGCCTTGACCTGGTTGCTCATGGCGGCTGAGGCGCCAGCCGTTTCTGATCCAGGATCAGATCAGTAGTGTCCGCCAATAAAATTGAATGAAGAAGCTTATGCTTTCTCGCCTTAAACCCTAGGCCATTGTAATTTCAACGATATCAACATATTATACCGATGCAACCAAACCCCCTCTCCCCCCGCCGTAGGGGCGGGATTTCCCCGCCCGGGCGGCGATACACCGCCTCTACCTCGGCGAGAGGATTTTTTGTAAGTGATAGGGTAAGGGGCGGCTTCGCATGGTTTTTCGTAGGGGCGGACCCAGGTGTCCGCCCTGTAGGGGCGGGTTTAAAACCCGCCCCTACTGCCCACCGTTTCGTAGGGGGCGCACACCTGGGTGCGCCCCTACAAGGCACCGCAACGGGGGAGAGGGAAAAAGCTTGTAAATTCCATGAAATGAATATCTAAGATCAAACAGATTTCTACTGCCTGCCCTATAGTTAAACCCTTGCCGGACACTAGCGGGATCAGATAGGCTTTGCATAAGGTTCAGCGAGAGTTTTTTGTCGATGACAACCCAATAACGAAGGATACGAATAATGAAGATAATTGCCTTAGTGGGAAGTCCTCATAAAGCCACCGGAAACACTGCAAAGCTGACTCGGATCGTGCTGCAAGGGGCGGAGCAGGAAGGAGCCCATACGGAGACCATCCACCTGCCGGGAAGTACCGTGCTCCCCTGCCTGGGGTGTGATTATTGCCATAAAAAGGGGCGCTGCGCTCAGAAGGATGCCTTCCCGGAGATTCAGCAGAAGATCCATGGGGTGGATGGGGTGATACTCGGCAGCCCCAATTATATCTTCAGCGTCAGCGCCCAGATGAAAGCCTTTATGGACCGTTGCAGTTCTATGGTCCACTGCCTTGGCTTTTATGGAAAGTACGGGGCTTCAGTGGTAACCTCCGGCGGAGGGGATGAGGAGCCCATTGCTGAGTACCTGAACCATTTCCTGATGATTACTGGCATTCAATCGGTGGGCTCCGTCTGGGCCACCATGGGTCTGATTTTTGGAGACGGTTTCCCGGAGGACATTGTCAGCCGGGCGCTGGGTCTGGGAAAGCGGCTGGTTCAGGCCTGGCGGGATCAAGAGGCTTTTCCTGAAATCCAGGAAAAAATGGCAGCTTTCAGAGACCGCATGCGCCAGCTGATGGAATACCGCAAGGAAGAGTGGCCTTTTGAATATGATTACTGGCAAAAGAATTGGGGGCTCAAGCAATAAACGGGGTTGCTTCCTCGCTCCCCTGTAGATTTAGGGCTAAGGTTTTTTCTCCGCCACCTCTTCTTTTAGCACCGGTATCGGCGGCGCCTGTTCCCACCCCCCGCCCAGGGCCTTGTAGAGGGCGATGAGGTCGGTGGAGATGTTGCTGTTGCTCTGCACCAGCGCGTTTTCCGCGGCGTAGAGCGAGTTCTGGGCGACCAGTACGTTAAGGAATTCGAGCAGCCCCTCCGTGTAGAGCTTCAACGACAGGTCAAAGGCTTTACTGTTAGCAGCGACGGAGTCTTTGAGCGACTTGTAGTGTTCTTGTTCCTTGGCAAACGCAATCAGTGCATTTTCCACATCCTGGAAGGCGCCTAACACGGTCTGGCGATAGGTGATGAAGGCCTGATCACGCAACGCTTCCTGCACTCGGATATTCGATACGATCGCACCTCCCTGGAAAATCGGCCAGGTCACCGATGGGCCAAAGGAACCGGTTCGACTGGCAACCGTCCACCAGGAATTCAGCAGGTTGCTCTGCCAGCTCACCGCGCCGGTCAGCGAAAACTTGGGGAATAGATCTGCGGTGGCGACCCCGATCTGCGCCGTGGCGCCGTGCAAATGCGCCTCGGCCTGGCGGATGTCGGGACGGCGGCGCAGCAGGTCAGACGGCAGACCAGCGGGAATCTGCGCCGGCACGCCGGGGATGTCGCCCGTCGGCGTCAACTGCTTCAGCAGGTCGGCCGGAGGCCGGGCCAGCAGTATGCTCAACGCGTAGATCGACTGCCTCGCGGAGGTTTCGAACACTGGAATTTGCGCTGCGGTGGTTGCGACACTGGCCTCGGCGTTGGCGACGTCCAGGGCGCTGCTAAACCCTGCCCCCGCTTTCTGGCGGGTGATTAGCGCGGTGTTTTGCATGGCTTTCAGATTTTTTTGCGCGATTGCTATTTGCTGTTGATAACCGCGGAGTTGAACATAGTTGAGCGCCACCTCGGCGGCGATGGTGACCTGCACGTTGCTGATGCCTTCGATCGCGGCCTGGACACCGGCGTCGGCCGATTCAACATTTCGGCGCTGCCCGCCGAAAAGGTCGATCTCCCATGCCGCATCGAAGCCCGCCTGATAGAGATTTTGCAACGACTGGACCGCCGGAGCCGCCGTACCCTTTGTGGGTGCGGTGACGCCGGAGGTGGTTTCCCGCAGATATTCGCCGGAGGCGGTGATCTCCGGCCATAAACCTGCAACGGCGATGCCGCGTGCGGCGCGAGCCTGCCGCAGATTAGCCACGGCAAGTTGCAGGTTGAGGTTCGTTTTCAGAGCATCTTCGACCAGTTGAGTCAACGTAGGATCATCGAACCGTTTCCACCATTGTGTCAGTTCGGCCGGCTGCGCGGTGGCAACGGAAGGTGGTCGCGGCGCCGGCGCTTCCGTCACGCCGGCCCAAGCGGAGGGCGCCTCAGGATGCGGCGCGTGATAATCGGGCCCGACCATGCAGCCGCTTATCGGCAACACGATGAAAATGCAGACTGCAAACAGGATCGTTACGAAAAGCAGTGGCCGGTTCGTTTTCATGAGTACCACTTACTCATACCGAAGCGCCTCGATGGGATCGAGCCGGGAGGCTTTATAGGCCGGGTAAAAGCCAAAGGCGATGCCGACGCTGGCCGAAACGAGCACGGCGGCGACGATCGCTCCCACCGAAACCGCCGTCGGCCAGTGCAACACCAAAGATACCACGTAGGAACTGCCGCGCCCTAGCAGGATGCCCATAGTCCCGCCCAGCAGGCACAGCAGGACGGCCTCGGTCAAAAACTGCCGCAAAATGTCACCCGGCTCCGCACCGACCGCCATACGCAACCCGATCTCGCGGGTTCGTTCGGTTACCGAGACGAGCATAATATTCATGATGCCGATGCCGCCCACCACCAGCGAGATCATGGCCACGCACAGGAGCAGTTTGGTCATCATCTCTGCCGTCGCACTCATCGTCTTGGTAATCTCGGTCATGTCACGAATAATGAAATCATCCGGATCGAAATCGCGCAGGCGGTGCCGCTGCCGAAGCAAGGCGCTGAGTTGTTCGATTGCAGGGTGAACCTGATCGGCGGACGGCGCGGCGGTCAGGATCTGATCGACGTTGGGGAATCGAATCGGTTGTGCTGTGTCGGTCTGTTCCGTGATCGATGGAACCGCATAAAGATTTTGCTGCAGCTCCGGGTAGATCATGTTAAGCGTATTGACTTCGGCGCTATTGGCGATGCCCGTAGAGCTCTGGTTGCCGCCGGTAAGCGAGGCAGCGACCACGCGATATTTGATCGTCGTCCAGGGGGCCAAAAGAATATCGTCCTGGTCCAGGCCCATCAGATTGGCGCCTTTCTTGTGCAACACGCCGATGACCTTGAAATCTACGTTCCTGATGCGCACATGCTTGCCGATGGGCGACCGGCCGCCAAAAAGCTCTCTTACGATAGTCTGGCCGACCACGCAAACTTTGCTCGAGTTCAGGACTTCATGGTCGGTAAAGGCTTCCCCTTCAGCCATTTCGGTCCAATCGCGTATATCGAGAAACAACGGGGCGGTGCCATAGACGTAAGTCGGCACCCAGTTCCGATTGCCGTACACCACCTGGGCGCGGGCGCGCACGATGGGCGCCGCCCAGACCACGGACGGGCATTCTTTCAGGATCGCCTCCACATCCTGCGGTGTCAACGTCATCATGGCCCCGGAGCCCGTGTTTACGCCTGCTATGGTCATGGCCCCCGGCAGGATCACCAGAGTGTTGGCGCCCATGCTGGCCATGGTGCGCTGGATGGCCGCCTTGGCCCCATTGCCGATCTCCATCATGGTGATCACCGCCGCCACGCCGATGACTATGCCCAATGTCGTCAGCGCCGCGCGCATGATGTTGTGGCGCAGCGCCAGGGAGGCCATCTTCAACGTGCGGTACATTTTCACGAGGCGCCTCCGGCGCTCGCTACGGCAGCACCGCTCTCGATCAGGCCGTCCTTGATGAGGATGATACGCTGCGCATGTTGAGCGACGCCGGGATCATGGGTCACGATGATCAACGTGATGCGGTCCAGGTGGTTCAGCTGCTGAAATGTCTGGAGGATTTCCTCGCTGGTGCGCGAGTCGAGATTGCCGGTCGGCTCGTCGGCGAAAAGCACTTGCGGATGGTTAATCAGAGAACGGGCGATGGCCACCCGCTGCTGTTCACCTCCCGAGAGTTGCGACGGCCGGTGATGAAGGCGACCCGATAACCCGACTTTTTCGAGCAATTCAGCGGCGCGCCGCTCCATCTCGCGTTCAGTGAGGTTATCCCTGCAGTACATGAGCGGCATCAGGACGTTTTCAAAAGCCGTCATCCGCGGCAGCAGGTTGAAACTCTGAAACACAAAACCGATCATGCGGTTACGCAACCTGGCGCGTTCTTTTGCCGTCAGCCTGGAGATTTCACGGCCGTCGAGCCAGTATTCACCCGAGGTCGGATGATCGAGGCAACCCATAATGTTCATCAGGGTGCTCTTACCGGAACCGCTAACCCCCATCAGCGCCACGAACTCAGACCGGGCGACCTGCTGGGAAATCCCTCTGAGCACCGGCAGATCCAGTTCACCCAGGTGGTAAGTCTTGCAGATGTCGTGGAGTTCGATGAATTCCATATCCGGCATACCCCTGGCCGGGTTCAGTGTCCGCCGCCGGGAGGTGCTTGACCTTGCCCCCCGCGAAAGCGCCCCATTTGCGGGATGAATGGACTGGCGCCGGCACTTTGACTGCCGGCAGTTTCCCGTTTGCCTTCAGCGGTGACCACTCGCAGACCCTCAGTCATTCCCTTGCCGCTGACTTCGGTCCAGGCGCCGTCCGTCAACCCAACATGCACATCGATGGGCCGAATGGTATCGCCTTGGGCGACCCAGACAGTTCCGCGGGATGCAGACGCCCCGCTTCTGGTGATGCGCCCCTCTCCGTTCCTGGACGTAACGGCCGCAGTTTCGGGCGCCCCGCCCGATTCAAAGGCTATCCGGCTGGGCCGCGGAGCCCAGCGCAGTGACGCGTTCGGCACCATCAGCACGTTCTGACGGCGGCCAACTTCGAATTGCAGGTTAGTCGTCAGATAGGGCAGCAGTTTGCCATCGGAGTTGTCGCAGTTGACCTCGACCGTGTAGGTGACCACGTTCTGGGACATGGTGGCATTTAGCCGAATCTTGCCGACAATGCCATGAAAAACCTGATCGCCAAAGGCGTCCACCGTGAAATTGACCGGCTGGTCAGGGTGAATATTGCCGATGTCGGCTTCGTTGACCGATGCCCATACCTGGATGCGCTTGAGGTCTTTGGCGATCAGGAAAAGGCTTGGAGTGGTCGTAGTGGAAACGATAGTCTGGCCGATATTGACGCGGCGGTCAACGATGACGCCGGCGACCGGCGACTTGACGGTACAGTATGCGAGGGTTTCTTCATCTTTTTTCAGTGTGGCTGCCGCCTGCGACACAGCCGCGGCCGCCTGCGATACAGCCGCCTCGGCTACCGCCACGTTCGCCTTGGCAACCTCGTAATTTGCCTTGTATTGATCATAGGTGGTCGGCGCCAATGCCTGGGACGGTCCGAGCTTCTGGGCGCGATGCCAGTCCACCTCAGCCTCCCACAGCTTGGCCTTCATCTGAAGTACGTTGGCTTTGGCGTTGATCAGGTTGGCGCGGGCCTGTTGCAACTGGGCCTTATCAATCTCGACCGTGGCCACATAGAGCGTGTCGTCTATGCGCGCCAGCACAGTCCCCTGGCTCACGACCGACCCATAATCGACGGGATTATCGTGCTCGTCCCGGCCGAAGGCAAGAATAATACCGACAACCTGCGCGCCGACGTCGACGACCTGCTCCGGCTCAACAGTCCCCGTGGCGCTGATCGTCGCCACCAGGTCGCCCCGCTTGACCTGGACCGTGCTGAACCCGGTGGACCTGCGGTCGCCGCGGAGCAGGTATCCCAGCAATAATAGAACGGCGATCAGCCCCACCAGGACGATAAGCTGGAGGCGCTTATCGAGCCGCTTCAATTTTTCAATCCGATACCTTATGGCCACGTTGGCGCAATCTCTGAATGGCCTTTCCCGACCCTAATAAAACCAGTCCCAGGAAAGGGGACGTGGGAGAGAGACAAGCTAGGTAGTTTAGGCCCGTTATGAAGGACAACCAAAATCCTGTCAATCTGGCTAGCAATGTTACCATTACCTTATTAACCAATTTTCGGGTAGATATCGGCGGCGGTCTCCCTGAATAATTGGTGGAAGCCCTGGAACAGATTCAAGCTGGCGATTGGCGGGACCGGGGAGGACAGTGGAAATTAAAAATCCTTTTAGCCAAATAAAGTCGGATATTCCGCAGGAAACGAAAAGAAATTTACCTCTCACCCTCAGCCTCCCGGCGGGGATCGGGTTACGGGAACGACCCGGGAGGCGATGGCGGCCTGAGCGTTTTTTTTCAGTGGCTTTTGGCGAATTTTAGGTTAAATTTATATTTCAAATTAGAAATGCAAAGCGGAACGGAGTTATGAAGACAGCCATTCATCCCAAACTTCTAAAAACCACGGTGCGCTGCGCCTGTGGCAATGAGTTCGTCACCGGTTCCACCAAGGACAAGATCCGGGTGGAGATCTGCTCCAAGTGCCATCCCTTCTTCACCGGCAAGCAGAAACTGGTGGACACCGCCGGCCGGGTGGAACGCTTCCGGCGCAAATACGCTCACCTGGAAAAAGCAGCTGCCGAAAAGGCCGAATGAAGCCGGCGGAAACCCAACTGGCGGTAGGAGGCCAGGCGGTGCTGGAGGGCGTGATGATGCGCTCCCCCCATGCCCTGGCCATCGCGGTGCGGCGTCCCGACGGCTCCATTTGCCTCAAGGATGAGCCTTACCAGTCTCTGGCGGAGCGCCTCCCGGTCCTGAAGCGCCCCTTGCTGCGGGGCCCCCTGATCCTGCTGGAGGCCATGGCGACCGGGGTCCGGGCCCTCAGCTTTTCAGCCCAGGCCGCTCTCCAGGAGGAGGAAGACGACGAGCCGCCCCTGGGCTGGGTCAGTATCTCCCTTACCCTGGGGGGCGCCTTCCTGCTGGCCTTCCTCCTCTTCGGCTTTCTGCCCCACTGGCTCAGCGGTTTTGGCGGCCATCTGCTGGGGCATTCCCTCACTCCGGCGGACCTCTCCTTCCACCTCATCGATGGCCTCCTCAAGGCGTCTTTTATCCTGTTATATCTCTGGGGCATCTCCTTTTTCCCTGATATCCGCCGGGTCTTCCAATATCACGGCGCCGAACACAAGTCTATCTGCACCTTTGAGTCGGGCCAGCCCCTGGAAGTGGAGTACGCCCGGCGCCACCCCACCGCTCATCCCCGCTGCGGCACCTCCTTCATCCTGGTGGTGCTTCTGGTGAGCATCTTGATCTTCGCGGTCTTCTTCCCGCTGTTTCCCGGTTTGACCCACAGCGGCCTGGCCAACAATCTTCTCCAGGTGCTCGTCAAGGTGGGCCTGATGCTCCCTATTGCCGCCATTTCCTATGAAATCATCCGCTGGGGGGGAGAACATCGGGACCATTTCCTGGCCCGCTTCCTCCTCTGGCCGGGGCTGGCCACCCAGCGCCTCACCGCCCTGGAACCGGACGATTCCCAGTTGGAAGTGGCCCTGGAAGCCTTGAAGGCGGTGGTGGTCCGGGAACAGCATCCCCAGGCCGGCGAAATCTTAGACCTGGCGTCTCATCCCTGCGCCCAATGTCAGCACTGATCCCTGACCCGGACCATATACCTGCATCCCCAAACGCCAACCGAAACCTGAAAACCGAAAACCGCAAACTTTACATTGGCCCGGCCGGCTGGGATTATCCCGACTGGCAGGGGGTGGTTTATCCCGCCGCGGTAAAGGGCCCAGGCCGCCTGGCCTTCCTGGCAACGCTCTTCAACGTGGTGGAGATCAATGTCACCTTTTACCGGCCCATCGCCCCTAAGGATGCGGCCCGCTGGCTGGCGGCGGTGGCGGCTAATCCGGAGTTTCGCTTTACCGCCAAGCTCTGGCAGGTTTTTACCCACGAACGCCGCGGGGCCCCCCCGGAATGGGACCAATTTCAGGAGGGGCTTTCGCCGCTTAAGGACGCCGGACGCCTGGGGGCGCTCCTGGCCCAGTTTCCCTATTCCTTCCATAACACCGAGGAAAACCGGAAATACCTGCTGAGTCTCAAATCCCAATTAAGGGAATGGCCCCTGGCGCTGGAGGTGCGGCATCGGTCCTGGCAACAACGGGCAGTGCAGGAGTTCTTGCAAGACGCGGGAATCGATTTTTGCAATATTGACCAGCCCCAGGTCTCCTATCCCATGGGGGCCACCCGCTGGGTCACCGGCTCCCGGGGCTACCTGCGGTGCCATGGCCGCAGGCGGGAGGCCTGGTTCCAATTCGGGGAGGACCGCCAGGCCCGTTATGACTACCTGTACAGCCCGGAAGAACTGGCGGAGCTGGCAGACCGGGCCCGGGAGCTAATGGCCAAGGCCCCGGAAGTTTACGTCATCTTCAACAACCACCCTGCCGGCCAGGCGGTGGCCAACGCCCTGGAGCTGCTCCACCTCCTTAAACCGGCTCACCCCCCTACCCTGCCCCCCGGCCTGGCGGCGGCCTTCCCCCGGCTCGCCAGAAGCTGCCCGACTGCGTAGCATGTTCTGGTAGCCGCAGGCTCTAGCAAAAAACCTGCGCTCATTTTATTGAGGATTTTCACAAGCTTTAGCTGAGCGGCCACATTTTAAAGGCCTAAAGATGAAGGACATTTTTTATTTAAGGAAAATCTGAGACCTGACACTGGCAAGACCCCTTGACAGTAGCCTGCGGCCACGATATCAACAACCCGATGGGTAGGCAATAGTGTTCGGCAAGGTTTTTGCTATAAGGCAGGCAGTGGGGATTTGTTTGAAATTAGGTATGCCCTAGCTAATCAATTCATGGAATTTACAAGCTATTTCCCTCTCCCCCTTGGGGGGAGAGGGGATTTAGTTGCATCGATATAATATGTTGATATCGCTGAAATTACAATGGTCTAGAGTTTACCTGCAAGATAGTGTAATCTTCCCCTTGCGATTTTGTTGCCGGACACTACCGATGGATAGGTGCTATTCCTGCCAGCAACCGTTGATCTCTGTTATAGTAATATTATCCGCATGCCCCTGAGCTGCTGGCGGCTTTGAGGATCAGGCGTTTTTGCCGGATTGGAGGCCCGACACCTTATGCCCCAGAAAATCTCAGCCGTTTCTCAACCACCGTCTTCTTCGAAAGTTTTGGCGCCCCCCGCTCCCGGCACGATCCGGAATCTGAAGGCGGACCCGCTCATCAAGCTGCTGGTGCCCCTGCTGCTGGCGCTGACTTTATGGATGGCCTACGAACGGGGCTCGCTGGGCGCCTATTGGCAGGGGCTCAGCGGCCACGTTTACGGCTGCGTGTTGCTGGGCCTGGCCCGCGCCTATTTCCTGATGATGCTGGGCTTGCAGATATTGCGCACCATTTTTTGGGCCCGCTATCGCCCCTACCCGCTGGCCCAGGGCCCCTGGCCCACCCTGACTGTCATCATCCCGGCCTATAACGAAGGGGCCATGGTGGAGAAGTCCGTGTCCCACGTGGCGGCCTCCGACTATCCGGCCGACCGCCTGGAAATTATTTGCATCGACGACGGCTCCCAGGATGATACCTGGGAATTTATCCAGCGGGCCTGCCGCCGCTTTCCCCACCTGGTCAAGGCCATCCGCTTCCCCGCCAACCGTGGCAAGAAAGAGGCCCTGTACGCCGGCTTCAGCCAGGGCCGGGGGGAGGTCTTCATTACCGTGGACTCCGACAGCGTCATCGAACCGGAGGCCCTGCGCCACCTGGTTTCCCCCCTGATGCAGGATGAGAAGATGGGGGCAGTGGCCGGCAACGTCAAGGTCTTCAACCGCCACCAGAGCCTGATGGGCAAGATGCAGGGGGTGCGCTTTATTAACCTTGACTACCTGCGGGCCGCCCAATCCTGGTATCGCACCGTGATCTGCACCCCGGGCTCCCTGTCGGCCTACAGGCGCGGCGCCCTGCTGCCCATCCTGTCCGCCTGGCGGCGGCAGACCTTTCTGGGGGCCCCCTGCCACCACAGCGAAGACCGGGCCCTGACTAATTTTATCCTGCGGGCCGGCTACTACACCTGCTACCAGCGCACCGCGGTGGTCCACACCCTGGTCCCCGAAACCTACCGCGGGGTCTGCAACATGTACCTGCGCTGGGAGCGGGGCAATGTGCGGGAATCCTTCGTCCAACTGAGCTACCTCTTTACCCGATACCGCACCGAACATCGCCTCTTGCCGGTGGTGGAATTCTTTCTGAGCCAGTTGGAATATCCTCTGGCCTTGCTCTTCTTTGGCCTCCTGCTGGCCTCGATCGCGGCTTATCCCGCGATGATCCTCAACCTGTTGTGGTTGCTGGCGCTCGGTTCTCTGCTGAATTTAATCTATTATTTTTGGCTGGAACGGGACCTGGATTTCGTCTATGGCGTCATCTACAGCTTCTACGCCTTTTTCCTGCTGCAATGGATCTATCCTTACGCCTTCGCCACCGTCCGTGACTGCCATTGGCTGACGCGCTAGGGTCCACCCATAATGTTGCGCATCCCCTGGGCGCCCCCTGGAAACCTGCCCTGAAGGGGCCCTCCCACCCTTTGCCTTAGGCGATCTTGCACAGACATCCTCCCCAATCTTGAAAATTTCATAATTATTAACAATATAAGCGTTTGATTGTCTAAATTAGTGAAGGATTAGGATCTCGCAATTCATTGCTAGGTAGGTGATGAACATGGATTTCTTCCTGTTTGCCATGATGTCTTTCTCCGGCATTTATACCCTGACCTGTTGCGTTTTCTGCCTTTGTGGCAGCTCGCGCCGGGGCCAGGTACTCTACCGGCTCCATAAATGATCGCCACTTAGTTAATTCTTGGAAGGCGCCGAGACTTGCCCAGGCGGCGCCTGGCAAAATCGAGCAGCATCGGGGCGACCCGACCCACAGGCCGAAAAGCCTGGGGCACGGTCGTCCTTTTTTATTGGGGGGGGTTGGCAGCAGTAGTGTCCGGCAAGGTTTTGCCAGGAGGCAAGCAGCATAGATCTGTTTGAACTTAGGAACCCCAACTCGCTAAGCATTTCGTGGAATTTACAAGCTTTTTCCCTCTCCCCCGTTGCGGTGCCTTGTAGGGGCGCACCCATGTGTGCGCCCCTACGAAACGGTGGGCAGTAGGGGCGGGTTTTAAACCCGCCCCTACTGGGCGGACACCTGGGTCCGCCCCTACGAAAAACCATGCGAAGCCGCCCCTTACCTATCCCTTACAAAAAATCCTCTCGCCGAGGTAGGGGCGGCGTCTCGCCGCCCGGACGGGGAAATCCCGCCCCTACGGCGGGGGGAGAGGGGGTTTGGCTGCATCGATATAATATGTTGATATCATTGAAATCACAATAGTATAGAATTTAACTGCGAGAAACTATAGGCTTCTTTTTGCAATTTTGTAGCCGGACACTACTGGGTTGGCAGGGGAGTTCGAGGGGAGGTCGGGACATTACCGGTTGGCAGCAAGCCGGTGGCGCCGGCCCCGGGCCCTCACACAAGATTACCTTCTAAAATACCAGCGCCCCGAAGGCCCGGGCCAGGAGGGCCAGACCGGTGGCCAGGGCCAGGCTGCTCACCACCGCTACGGCCGCGCCCTTCCAGCCGATCTCCCGGCTCAAGGCGGCGATGGTGGCGGCGCAGGGGATGTAAAAGAGCACGAAGATGGTGAAGGTGAGAAGCTGCGTCAGGCTCAGGACCTCGGTGATGTGGGTGGTGCCCAGGGCCTCGGTGAGCATGATGATGGATAGTTCCTTGCGCATGATTCCGAAGAGCAGGGTGACTCCCACCGCCGCAGGCAGCCCCAAAAGGGTGGTGAAGGGGCGGCAGGCCTCATTCACGTATGACTCGAAGCCAAAATATTTGAGCAGGCTCAGGACCAGGCTACCCAGGATGAGGATGGGCCAGGCCACCACGATAAATTCCTTCAAACTGTGCCAGGACTTGCGGGCCACATTAACCCAGGTGGGCATTCGGTATTCGGGGATCTCCATGAGCAGCCCCGGGGAGACCTCCGGCAGGATGAAGGTGGACAGTCGCCCCAATACGGCGATGACCACCAGGTTGAAGAGGTAGACCCCCAGGGCCCAATACGGCCCCAGGGCGTAGGCCACCAGGGCGAAGATAATTACCGAGCGGGCCGAACACGGGATGAGGATGGCCAGCATGGCCACCACCAATCGGTCCCGGGGGCTCTCCAGGATGCGGGTGGACATCACCGCGGGCACACTGCAGCCATAGCCCAGGATGAAAGGGATAATGGACTTGCCATGGAGGCCCATGTGGTGCATGAGGTTGTCCATCAAGAAGGCCACCCGGGGTAGATAGCCGCTGTCTTCCAGGACCGCCAGACCCATGAGGAAGGGAACCAGATATGGCAGAACGATGGCCACCCCCCCGAAGACGCCCATGAGCAGCCCATCGGCGACGGTGTAGGCCAGGGTCTGACTCCCCAGCCAGGTCTGCCCCAAACTTTGGGCGAGATCCAGGTAGGAGGTGAGAAAGTTTTCCAGGTACTGGCCCACCCTGAAGACCACCTGAAAAAAGAGGCCCAGAATCAAGACCAGCAATACGTAGCCCCAGAAGCGGTTGGTGGCGACCCGGTCCAGGCGCTTGCGCCAATCCGGCTTTTCCGCAGACTTGACCCTCGCCACCTGTTCGAAGATATTGCTGCTCAAGGCGTGGCGTTCCGAGGCGATCACCGTCTCCGGGGGGCGGCCGTGGCTGTCAGCCAGGATCTTCTGGTGCTCCTTGACTGCCGTCAGACAGTGGGGATGACGCCGGCCCGCCTCCTCCATCAGATAGGGGTCGTCCTCCAGTAGTTTGATCAGCAGAAAGCGGCGGGGCAGGTCCAGTTCACAGGTTCCCTCGCGGTCCAGGTAGTCACCGAGGGTGGCGATCTCCTGCTCTACGTCGGAGCTGAAGAGAATCTGGGCCGGGCGCACCCCGGTATGCCCGGCCTTAACTGCCTCCTCTAAAAGTTCGGTCAGGCCCCGGCCTGCTGCGGCCACGGTGGGCGCCACCGGCACCCCCAGGAGTTCCGAGAGCTTCCCGGCGTCGATGCTGATCCCCTTGCGGCCGGCTTCGTCCATCATGTTCAAGGCCACCACCAGGGGGCGCTCCAGACTCATCAACTCCAGGGTGAGCTCCAGGCTGCGACCCAGGAGAGAGGCGTCGATGACGTTGATGATGACGTCGGCCTCTCCGGATAACAGGTAATTCCTGGATTCCAGCTCGGCCTGGTCGGTGGAGGTGAGGGAATAGACCCCGGGCAGGTCCACACAGGTGACCGCCTCGCCCTGGAACACCACCTGGCTGACGGTATATTTCACCGTGGTGCCGGGAAAGTTGGAGACCGCAGCCTTGTAACCGCTGAAGTAATTAAAAACGGTGCTTTTACCGCAGTTGGGCTGGCCGATGAGGGCAATTTTCATATTTTTCATATTATGAAAAAATGGGGCGCCGCCGCCCCCAGGTTTTTCCCTGAAAATCTTGACACCTTGATATACTTCTTTATATTAGTAGTTTTATGAATCGTGGCCAAGCCTTTTTTCGGCTCTCTTGATGAAGACCCACAAGACCCTGCAAATATCCGTCAAATCCATTCCCGAAACCGGCAAGGAACTGGGCCTGCAGCTGGGAAAGGAGTGGTTTGACCGCTGGCGGGAGGAAGACCCCGGCCTGGAGTTCACCCAGGCGAACATCCGCGGCGCGGTGAACCTGGCCAAACACGGCAAGGACATCCTCATCCGGGGGCTCCTGGAAGGGCGCCTGGCTCTCTCTTGCAGCCGCTGTCTGGAGCCTTTCGTCGCCCAGCTGGCCACGGAGTTCGAGGTCCTTCTGATGCCCGCCCCCCAGAGCGAGGCTCCGGATAAGGAAGAATTGTCCGCCCAGGAATTGGACCTGGATGTTTACTCCGGGGAGACGGTGGACCTGGAGGCCCTGGTGCGGGAACAGATTATCCTGCTGGTGCCCTTGAAGCCGCTGTGCCAGGAGGGCTGCCGGGGCTTATGCCCCACCTGCGGGGCCAATCTCAACCGGGAAACCTGCTCCTGCAAGGTGGAAAAAAGCGCTGCTTCCCTGGCCCGGCTGGCGAAGCTCAAAGGATAAGGCAGCTGTCAGCCATCAGCTTGCAGCAATCAGCTAAAGGCAAAAGACTAAAAAGAAGCTGATAATGTTAGGCAAATACTAACCTTGTTCATCAAAAAGCTGAAAGCTGACCGCTGAAAGCTGAGAGCCATGACTAAGGAGAATCACCGTGCCTTTACCCAAACGTAGGAAATCTATCTCCAAAAAGAACACGCGCCGGGCTCACGATCATCTTCCGGCGCCGCAGTTGTCCAACTGCCCCAAATGCGGGGAGGCCCGTCTGCCCCATCACGCCTGCCCATCCTGCGGCTTTTATAAGGGGCGCCTGGTGGTGCCGAAAGCCGCGGAGTAAGGAGGCCCATGGACTACCTGCTCACCGAGGAGCAACGGATGCTCCAGGATCTGGCCCGCCAGATCGCCAAGGAGCGCATCAAGCCCATCCGGGCCCAACTGGACGAAGAAGAGAGCTTCCCCTGGGACATCATCGCGGACCTGGCCCAGGCGGATCTCTGCGGCACCATCATCCCGGAGTCCTACGGCGGCCTGGGGTTGGGGTGTCTGGAGAACTGCCTGGTCCTGGAGGCCCTGGCGGAGGGCTGCGTGGGGGTAGCCACCACCTATGCCGCCAGCTTCCTGGGAGCCTATCCGTTGCTGCTTTTCGGCTCCGAGGCGCAAAAAGACCGCTATTTACCCCCTATGGCCCGGGGTGAGGCCTTGTCCGCCTTCTGCCTCACCGAATCCCAGGCGGGCTCCGACGCCGGGGCGATTGCCGCCACCGCGGTGAGAGACGGCGACACCTACGTCCTCAATGGCACCAAGCAATGGATCACCAACGCCGGGGAGGCGGAGTTCTACACCGTCATTGCCCTCACCGACCGCGCCAAAGGGACCCGCGGCGTCAGCGCCTTGGTGGTGGAAAAGAATGATCCCGGCATCTCCTTCGGCAAAAAAGAGAAAAAGATGGGCATCCGTGCCTCGGTCACCCGGGAGGTGGTCCTGGAGGACTGCCGCGTCCCCAAAGACCGCCTCATCGGCAAGGAGGGCCTGGGCTTCATTGTCACCATGAAGACCCTGGACAACGCCCGCCCCGGCGCCGGAGCCCTGGCGGTGGGCCTGGCCCAGGGGGCCCTGGATGAGGCCGCCTCCTTCGCCAAGGAACGCCATCAGTTCGGGGTCCCCATCTTCTCCTTCCAGGCGGTGCAGCACCTGCTGGCCGACATGGCCACCAGGATCGAGGCGGCCCGGGCCCTGGTCTACGCGGTGGCGCGCTATATCGACAGCGGCCCCAAGGATTATTGCAAGGAAGGGGCCATGGCCAAACTCTTCCCCACCGACATGGCCATGCAGGTGACCGTGGACGCGGTGCAGGTCATGGGCGGCCACGGCTACATGCGGGAATACCCGGTGGAAAAGATGATGCGGGACGCCAAGATCCTGCAGATCTACGAAGGCACCAACCAGATCATGCGCAACATCATCGGCCTGGCCTTGAATAAGGAATACTCGAGGAAGAAATAGGGTTATTGGGGGGAGGGCAAGGGACTTCGTCCCTTCCCTCCCCCCCAACCCCATTCCCAACCCGCAGAAGTTTATGGAAAGATTTATGCCGCATAAAAGATGGGCAATAAATATAGATATTGAGGGATTTAGCAAACTTTTTAAATGGAAACAATCTAAAGCAATTGAACCACTTCGTGAGTTAATGGAGGCGGTCTTCCTCATAGGACAAAATTGTTATCCAAAAAGGACAGAGAGAATCTTTGCTCATCAAATTGTTGATGGATTTATAATTGTAAGTGGGTTTGGCGGTGATACATTTGAGATGCCGGTTGCCGTTTCTATAGCCCTTCTGCGTCACGTGGCGGCTGGCGGAAAAGGATTTGCCAAGGCTTCTATCGGCGAAGGGGATTCTGCGGATTACACTGGCTGCTATCCTCAGCAGGTACTGGATGCTCGAGAAAACGTTTATCCTGATGGTCGAGAAAAAAGAGGGCGAGTTCGCATGGGCGGAGGGAAGATGACTCTTTTTACAGTTTTCGGGACCGCACATATTGACGCCTACGAGGTCTACAAGAAATCGCCCAGCGGCAGCCTGCTCACCGTGGCCTCTTGCAAGCGTGACCTCCTGCCTAAAGAATGCGTCGCGAAAGAAGTTTCGTGTGGCAAGCTTCTATCTATTGATTGGGTTCATTCGGATCTTGAACTTGTTCATGAAATCCAAAAACGCGCCGGTCTTAAAATGCCCTCTAGTGAAAATTTGGAGCAGCTATTTGCTAGTTACATAGCTACTCCAAATCGTCCTCCTGAACATTGGGTGAATAGCACATCACAGCTATTGAATCTTTCTTATTAAACCGTAGTCGCAGGACCAGGGGTTAGGGGTTAGGATTGGCGAAATTTGACTGGCCCCCGACCCATAAGTGTAGGGTGGGCACTGCCCACCATTTCCTTTTTTCCTGGTTCCCGGCCAAGGACATGATTTCTCAATATGGTGACGTTTCCTGTCTCCCCCCTCACCCCAGCCCTCTCCCCCGCTGGGGGGAGAGGGGCATTCCAAGGGTTGGCTCTTTATCCCCTCTCCCCCAATGGGGGAGAGGGTTAGGGTGAGGGGGAATTAAATCATTTTTTTTCTGGTTCCCAGGTTTGGCCTGGGAACCTATAATAAGTTTTGAAAGTTGGTTTCTGAAGGATAGGCACAGCCTGGCCTTCAGACCCGTTCCCAATCTCAGCTTGGGAACGAGCTTGAAAGTTTTTCAGGATCGAGACTATGAGAATTTGAAAATGGACCCATTCTTCACTTTACCATGGTCCGAGTTTTTTATAGCGGATAAACTTCGGGGGCTTCTGTCACCTAAGAAGGATTATTCCATTTTTATCCCCCTGTCTCGCCAAGAAAAAGGCATTGACCTTGCGGTTTTATTAAAGACAACTGCATCAAATAACTCAGCCGTTACAACGATTCAAGTAAAGGCATCTCGCATTTGGCCTGGAGAAGCGCCAAAACGCAAAAACATAATCCGATACAAATATAATACCTGGTTCAACCGTTTCGATGTTCCTGAACGGGCTGAATTTATTATCTTAACTGCTATTTTTACCACAAATATTGACAGACCTGGGAAAGGGTCAAAGAAATGGTATGATGACTGTTCTCTCCTTTTTACAAACAACGAAATGCATCAATTTTTCAAAGAGTGTAAGAACAAAAAAGGAAAACCTGATGGTAGTTTTGGTTTTGGTTTTAATGACCTGTCTTCAATTATTTTGACGCGAGGTGATATGGATATGGGTAAAACTCGGAAGGACTTTGCTGGATTCTTATTAAAAAATAGACTCGATGACATAAAGAGAAAAATAAACGGTGAGGAGCCGAATGAAACCTTTCCTATAATTTTGAACTGAAAAGATAAGATTTAATCTGACAATAATCTATGATTAAAATTATTGTTTGCATCAAGCAAGTACCCGATACCCAGGAAGTGCGCCTGGACCCGGTGACCCATACCCTGAAACGGGAGGGCGTCAAGGCCATCATCAATCCCTTCGACCTCTACGCCCTGGAGGAGGGGCTGCGGGTCAAGGACTCTCAGGGCGGCCGGGTCACGATGCTCACCATGGGTCCGCCCCAGGCCGAGGAGGCCCTGCGGGAGGCCATGGGATATGGGGCTGATGGGGCGGTTCTTCTCTCTGACCCAAAATTTGCCGGCGCCGACACCTGGGCCACCGCCCTCACTTTGGCCAGGGCCATCGGGAAAATGGGGGGCGCCGACCTGATATTTACCGGCAAGCAGGCCATCGACGGCGACACCGCCCAGGTGGGGCCCATGCTGGCCGCCATCCTGGAGATCCCTTACGCCTCCTGGGCCCGCAAGCTCAGCTTCCTGAATGACGGGGCTTTGAGGGTGGAGCGCCTCCTGGATCACGGTTATGATGCCGTGGAGGTTAAACTTCCGGCCCTGATCACCGTGGTCAAGGAGATCAACGAGCCCCGGCTCCCCTCCTTCAAGGCCAAATTGAAGGCCAGGAAAGAGGTCATCCCGGTGTGGGGCCTGGCTGACCTGGATCTGAGCCCCGAACAGGTGGGCCTGGCCGGTTCCTTCACCCAGGTGGTGAAAGTCTTTCCGCCGCCGGCCCGGGGCGCCGCGGAAATCTGGACCGGGGAGCCTGGAGAGTTGGCCGGCCGCCTCTGGCCGCGATTGAAGGAGACGAGCAAACGGTGATTGGCCTGGGGGAGGGCTTGGCAGCGAAGACCCTTGCCTCAAAGATTTGGAGGAATTGCCATGCCTGTGGGACATATTAGGGGTCTGGGGCGTTCCCAACACAAAGTTGATGGCTTAGAACCTATGGAAATCTGGGTAAACAAGAAATATGCATTGCCACTTCCATTTCATGATGGCCTAAGGATTCCCATAAGACTGAGGGTAGGGACTGCATACTATGATGCAGGGCTTCGGGCTACCTCTCGCAACGCTTATGTTTGGATTTGTCCAAATCTATTAGACAGTCAGCGCCAAAAAATAAGTCTTGCTCGCATACTTGTAGATAACAACTTCAGGAAGAACCAAAAGGTATCTCTCGAGCTCAATGATAATGCCGTACACATATTGCCCTTGCCTTAGTTATAGGGCGACCCGTTGCCGTCCATAATTCGGCGGGCACAGCCCCGCCCTATTTGTTTTTGCTGATAGCTGAAAGCTGACCGCTGATAGCTCCAAAAATGGCCCTGCAAGAAGAGTTCGAAAGCCTCGGCAACCGGTTTTTCCGCTGGCGCAGTTACCTGCCGCTCTTCATGGCCGTGTTATTCTTGGCGGCGTTGTTGACTCAGCCCGGCGCGGCCTCGCCGGATCACCCCGACCGACCCTGGCAAACGGGCTGCCTGCTGGTCTCCCTGGCCGGCCTGGTGCTCCGTTTCTTTACCGTGGGGTTTGCCCCCCGGGGCACCTCGGGGCGCAACACCCGGGGCCAGGTGGCCGAGACCCTGAACACCACGGGGATGTATTCCCTGCTGCGGAACCCCCTTTATCTGGGCAATTTCCTGATCTGGTTGGGGTTGTCCCTCTTTATCAAGGTCTGGTGGTGCAGCGTAATCGTCATTTTATGCTTCATCTTATTCTATGAAAGGATCATCTTCGCCGAGGAAGCGTTTTTGCGGGAAAGATTCGGAGCCTCCTTCACGGACTGGACGGCCAGCACCCCGGCCATAATTCCCCATTTCAAGAACTGGAGGGCGCCTTCCCTGCCGTTTTCCTGGAAATCGGCCCTGACGCGGGAATATTCTTCCTGGTTCGCCACCATCACTTCTTTTACGGTTTTGGCGATCCTGCGGGACAGCCTGCAAAACGGCCGACTCAGGTTAGATAAGAACTGGTTAGTTATTTTCGCTTTCAGCCTGGCAATTTATCTGAGCATCAGGACCCTGAAGAAAAAGACCCAAATATTAAGTACGGTTGATAGATAATCTTATTTTGGCAGCCGCAGGCTTTAGCCTGCGCTTACGCAGGCGAGACGCCTGCGCCACCGGAAACCGGAAACCGAAAACCGTATATGAGCCTCATCTTTTACTCCGAGAAATGTATCGCCTGCGGCCAGTGCGTCGATGTCTGCCCTTTCGGGATCCTGCGCCTGGAGGGCGAGACCCTGGTCATTGGAGAGGGCTGTAATCTCTGCGGCGCCTGCGTGGAGGTTTGCGAGGTTGCGGCCCTGGCCGCGCCTCCGACCCCCGGCCCCAGTCCCCGGCCAGATGTGCCGCCGGATGGGGTCTGGATCTTTGCCGAGCAGCGGGGCGGGGTCCTGGCCCCGGTGACCGCGGAACTGCTGGGAGAAGGGTGGCGTCTGGCCGAAGAGCTCCAGACCCCCCTGGCTGCGGTTCTCCTGGGAAATCAGGTGGCCTCCCTGGCCCCAGAGCTGCTGGCCGCTGGGGCTCACAAGGTCTACCTGGTGGAACACCCGAGCCTGCAGGATTTTCTGGAAGAGAGCTACGCCACCGCCGTCGCTACGCTGGCCCGGAAGTTCCGGCCGGAAATCATCCTGGCCGGGGCTACCTACGCCGGCCGGGCCTTCATCCCCCGAGTGGCCGCGGCCTTGCATACCGGCCTCACGGCCGACTGCACCGCCTTCGCCATCGACCGGGAAAAGCGCCTGCTACTGCAGACCCGCCCGGCCTTTGGCGGCAACATCATGGCCACCATCATCACTCCCCGCACCTTTCCCCAGATGGCCACCGCCCGCCCCGGGGTCTTCAAACCCCGGCCTCCGGCGGCAACGCCTGCGGCTGCGGTGATCCCCGTGGACGCCGCGTTTTTAGACAGTGACCGTCGCAGCCGCTTCCTGGCCACGGTGGCCGAATTCAAGGAGCGGGTGCATTTGTCCGCGGCGCAGGTGATTGTCGCCGGCGGCCGGGGCCTGAAGGAGGCCGGGAATTTTGGCCTGCTGGAGGAACTGGCGGACCTGTTGGGCGGCGCGGTGGGCGCCAGCCGGGCCGCGGTGGACGCGGGCTGGATCGACTACGCCCACCAGATCGGCCAGACGGGCAAGACCGTGGGCCCCAAGATCTACATCGCCTGCGGTATTTCTGGCGCCACCCAGCACCTGGTGGGCATGCAGTCCTCCGATTTCATCGTGGCCATCAACAAGGACCCCCAAGCCCCCATCTTCCGGGTGGCCGATGTGGGCCTGGTGGGCGATCTGTTTCAGATCATCCCGGCCCTGATCCAGGAAATCAAGCGGGACCGGGGATGAGTGGTGAGGGTGGCCGCCCGCCCGCCCACCGCTGGTCTTTGCTAAATTGCCTGGTTTTAATCGCCCATACGTGAAAAAAAGTATAAGAAACCTCTTTCAATTTGGTGAATTTCGATTTATTTAATTAACCCAGCGCCGCTTTGCACCCGGAGGCCAGGCCGCGATGGGTGTAGTGCGGCTTAACTAGTTGATTTCAGACGGTAACTCATTATGAAGCAGATGGCCTCAGTGGCCCTGGTAACCGGCGCCGCCCGGGGAATCGGTCGGGCCATCGCGATATTCCTGGCCCGCCCCGGATTGACCCTCTATCTTAACGATATCGCCCTGGGGGAAGAGGCCTCCAGGACCCAGCAGGAGGTGGCAGGCAGAGGGGCCCAGGCAAAACTGATCGAATTCAACGTGGCCGATGCCGGGCAGGTGCAGCAGGCCGTGGATGAGATCCTTAAGGAGAGTGGCCGCCTGGATCTCTTAGTGAACAACGCCGGCATTACCCGGGACAACCTCATCCTGCGGATGAAGGAGGAGGAGTGGGACGCCGTGCTGGCGGTGAACCTCAAAGGGGCTTATAATTGCATACGGGCGGTGAGCAAGGCCATGGTCAAGCAGCGCTTCGGACGCATCATCAACATCAGTTCGGTGGTGGGAGTGATGGGCAACCCGGGCCAGGCCAATTATGTTGCTTCCAAGGCCGGGTTGATCGGCCTGACCAAATCGGTGGCCCGGGAGCTGGCCTCCCGCAATATTACCGTGAACGCCGTGGCCCCCGGCTTCATTCAGACGGAAATGACCGAATCTTTGCCGGCCAAAGTTAAGGAAGAGATGCTGGCCCAGATTCCCCTAGGCCGTTTCGGCACTCCGGAGGAGGTGGCCCAAACGGTGGCCTTCCTGGCCTCCGAGGCCGCGGCTTACCTCACTGGCCAGGTGATTCATGTTAATGGCGGCATGCTGATGATTTAACAGAAAATAGGAGGTTTCTTCGATGGGTGCAACTGAAGAAAAGGTGATTGACATAATCGTGGACAAATTGGGGGTGGAACGCTCCGAGGTCACACCGGAGGCGGTCTTTGTGGATGACCTGGGGGCCGACTCCCTGGATCTGGTGGAGCTGATCATGGCCATGGAAGAAGAATTCGGCATGGAAATCGCTGATGAGGAAGCGGAAAAGTTGAGGACCGTCCAGGATGTCATCACCTTCGTCACCGCCCGGGCCGCCTGAGCCCGGAGGCGTCATCGCCATTGCCTGCGATCACGCCGGCTTTGGCCTGAAAAAAGAGATCGTCCAACTGTTGCACGAACTGAAAGCGGAGGTTTTGGATCTCGGCTGCGCCAATGCACAAGAATCGGTGCATTACCCGGTGTTCGGGAAAAAAGTAGTGGACGCCTTGTTGGGCCGGCCCGGAAGCCGGGGCATCCTGATCTGCGGCACCGGCCTGGGGATGAGCATCATGGCCAACCGCTTTCCGGGCATCCGGGCGGCCCTGTGCCACGACCTCTATGCCACCATGATGAGCAGACGGCATAACAACGCCAATCTCCTGGTCATGGGCGGCCGGGTTATCGGCCCCGATCTCGGCAAAGAGATCGTGCGCACCTGGCTTGGCACCCCCTTTGAAGGCGGCCGCCATCAGGAGCGCCTTGATTTGTTGGAACGGTTGGCCCGGGAGAAACACCGGGCCGGAGCTACCCCGTAATGGACCAGATGGACGACTTGGCCCGCACCGATCCTGCCATTTACTCGGTCATCGAGCGGGAACAGCGGCGGCAGCTCCATAAGCTGGAGATGATCGCCTCGGAAAATTTCGTGAGCAACGCGGTGCTCCAGGCCCAGGGCTCCATCCTGACCCACAAGTATGCCGAAGGTTATCCGGGGCGGCGTTTTTACGGCGGCTGCGAATTTGTGGACACCGCCGAAAACCTGGCCCTGAGCCGGGTGAAGGAGATCTTCGGCGCGGCCTACGCCAACGTCCAGCCCCATTCCGGCACCCAGGCCAATATGGCCGTTTATTTCTCCTTCCTGAAGCCCGGGGACACCATCTTGGGCATGGACCTGTCCCACGGCGGTCATCTGAGCCACGGAGCCCCGGTGAATTTTTCCGGCCGCCTCTTTAACGCAGTGACCTACGGAGTGGATCGCCAGAGCGAAGAAGTGGACTTCGCCGCGGTACGGGAACTGGCCCGGAACCACCGGCCCAAGATGATCATCGCCGGCGCCAGCGCCTACCCCCGGATCCTGGATTTTTCCAAGTTTGCCGAGATCGCCCGGGAGGTGGGGGCATATCTCTTGGTGGACATGGCCCATATCGCCGGTCTGATCGCCGGGGGGCTTCATCCAAATCCCCTACCGGCGGCGGACTTCGTCACCTCCACCACCCACAAGACCCTGCGCGGCCCCCGGGGCGGCCTCATCCTGGCCCAGGCGCAATACGGCAAGGCCCTGGACAGCCAGATCTTCCCAGGGATTCAAGGCGGTCCCTTGATGCATATCATTGCCGCCAAGGCCGTCTCTTTCAAGGAAGTCTTGGCGCCGTCCTTCAAGCGCTACCAGGCGCAGATCGTGGCCAACGCCCGCACCTTGGGGCAAGCATTTATCCGCCGGGGCTACCGCCTGGTGGCCGGCGGCACCGACACCCACCTCATCATGGTGGACCTGAACGCCACCGGCCTCACCGGGCGCGAGGCGGAAGAGGCCCTGGACCGGGCCGGCATCACGGTCAACAAAAATGCCATCCCCTTCGATCAGCGCCCCCCCACCATCACCAGCGGCATCCGGGTGGGCACCCCGGCCCTCACGACCCGGGGCATGAAGGAGAAGGAGATGGAGGTGGCGGCCGACTTCATGCACCAGGCCCTTAGCTCCCCCGTGGATACCCTTCTCTTGGCCAGACTGGCGGACCAGGTGCAGGACTTCTGCTCCCAGTTTCCCCTGTTCGCCGAGGAATGGACCGAGGTCTGATAAGACGGTTTTCGGTTTCGGTTATCGGTTTCCGCTAAGGCGCTTCGGTATCAGCTCTTTCGTCCAGCGGACCATACTTTATTCCGTTTAGTCGCATCGCTAGATATCCTCATAGAGGTCAAACCTGAGGCTGCCGGAAATATTTACCCCTTTCCTTAAACCTGGGATAAAATCAAATAGCTTTTCACGATGTGGCTGTTTTACTTGCTATCTCAAATAATTTCTACCGGACAGCAGTGAACCGGAAACGGAAAATTTTATTTTACCATGCGCTGCCCTTACTGCCACAGCACCAACAATAAGGTGATCGATTCCCGCCCCAGCCGGGAGGCCAATGCCATCCGGCGCCGCCGGGAGTGCCTCCACTGCCAGCGGCGCTTCACCACCTACGAGCAGGTGGAGGAGTCCATGCCCCTGGTCGTGAAGAAGGACGGCCGCCGGGAACCCTTTCAGCGGTCCAAGTTATATGAAGGCATCATTAAGGCTTGCGAGAAGCGGCCGGTCTCCATTGACGCCATCGAGAATTTCCTGGACGGCCTGGAACGGGAGATGCTGGAGGGCGGCCAGCGGGAGATCGCCTCCACCTGGATCGGCGAACGGGTGATGGCGCAATTGCGGCAATGGGATGAAGTGGCCTACGTGCGCTTCGCCTCGGTCTACCGCCACTTCACCGACGCCACCGACTTCATGGAGGAGATTCGCCGCCTCCTGGCCAGCCGCAAGGAAGAAAAGAAGGAATAATTTGGGGGGAGAGCCAGGGGCTTTTTGTAAGTGGCCCCTGCCCTCCCCCCCACCCCCCCCTCCCAACCCCCATAAGGGAAAAGTTCCAATTCCCAAGTTGCACTTGGGAACGCCAATTACGGTTTTTTAACCCCCCTTTGAAAAAGGGGGGCAGGGGGGATTTAAAATAACCACCTGAAATCCCCCTAAATCCCCCTTTTCCAAAGGGGGACTTTAATACTCTTGGAACTTAGGTTTTCACTTGATTTAATGCCATAATATTTACGAAGCACAACACTAGGGGCAAAACGTAGGGGCGGGTTTAAAACCCGCCCCTACGCCAATTCCACCAGGAATTCCTGCCGCCCTACATCACCAGGATCTCTTCCAGACCATCCTTCCAGCCATCCCAGAGAAAGGCGTCCAGCCTCCCCTGGGCGATGACCCGAAAGGCATAGCGAGCCTGGGACGCATAAAAGTCGCAATTGGGCGCCGGGGCCTGAAGCTGCCCATTAATGGCATAGACCTCGGCGGGACAGGGGGCCCCGCAGAAGTGCCGCACCGCGCAGCGGTTGCAGGGGTCCAACTGCTCCACTGCCCGGCCAGTCACCTTTTTGAAGGCCGGGGTGGCCAGCAGCTCGGTGACCGGGGTCTCAAAGAGGTTGCCGCCGTGGAACTCCGGCAGCCCCAGAAACTCGCTGCACGGGGCCACTTCCCCCGCGGCCCCCACTGCAAAGAAGCAGCGGCCGCCGCCGCAGGGGGATAGGTCGCACATCAGCCGCCGGGCCCCCGGCGCCGCCAGCCCCAGAAGCAGGTTGGCGAAGTTGCCCACCACCAATTTCCGACCCGTCTGTTCATAGAGCTCATAGCTCCGGTCCAGGGCCTGGAAGAAGAAATGCGCCAGTTCCTCCTGATCCGGCATCAGCGAGCGCCCGCCGGCCTGGGTGCCCCGCACCGGGTTGAGCAGGACATTGCCCGTTCCCCGCTGGTGGAAAAACTCCACCAGCTCCGGCAGGTGCCGGACATTTTCTTTGGTAACCGTGGTGATGACGTTGAGCCCGGGGTAGTCGTGCAAATCCTCCAGTACCTTGACGGTCTCGGCGAAGACGCCGCGGCCGCCCCAGGTGCGCCGGCTGCGGTCCGCGATCTCGGCGGTGTGCCCATCTAAGGAGATGCCGATGCCGGCCCCCTGAGCCATCAGGAAATCCCGGGCGTTTTTGTCCAGCAACACCGTGTTGGTCTGCACCCCGAAGCGGAAGTAACCGCCGTACCGGGCGATGCCCTGAAAGACCGCATCCTTGGCCAACAGCGGCTCGCTGCCATGAAAAACCAGTTGCGGTCTGGCGCCGGCCGGCAGTGTCTTTTTAAAAAATTCCTGCAGCAGGGAGAGGGCCTCCAGCACCCTGGCCGGCTCCATGTCGCGGCCGGTCCGCCGGGCCTCCCGGGGTAGATAACAGTAGCCGCAATCGAGGTTGCAGCGCTCCGTTGGGTTGAAATAGACTGCGGAGGGCAGCAACCCGAAGCGGACGTTGTGCAGGTCGGCGGCCAGCCTGGCCTCTTTTTCCCGGAATACCCGGGGTAGCTCGCTCCCCAGCAGGTAATCCAGGGCCTCCTCCCGGGGCGAGAGCACCCAAAAGGCGGTGTCCGCGTTGATCAGGGCCACGTAGTCCGGATGGCCCACTTCCAGAACGTCGAAGTGGGGCCCGGCCCCGGCGTTGACCGCAGCCAGGGACGGGCCCTCGAGGTTTGGGGTTTTGGTCGCCATGGCCCTACTTGGCCTTTTTGGCGTCCGCCATCAGGTAGTGGGACAGGCCCACCTGGTCGCCGTTGGGGGCGCAGGTGTAGCGGATACTGATGGGTTTCCTACAACTCGATTCTTTTGCCATATTGGGTCCTCCTTCCTCCGGTGGTTTACCGGCCAGGCCAGCGAATTCGCGGCCGCCGGGGGAAAGCTTGGTGTAATGTGATTCTTGGGGAGGGAGCCATGGGCTTTTTTGTAGGTGGCCCCTGCCCCCTCCCCAAATCCCAGCCCCAACCTCCATAAGGGGGTGGCACCGGCGTCCCGCCGGTGCTTAAAAAAAAAGAAGTCCCATCACTCGGATGGAACTCCCTTTACCATCAGGAGTAGCCTCTAATAACCGCCAGGCAGGTCTTCTGGCTCTGGGATCTAGCGGAGGAAACCAGCCTTCCCGCCGGGGTTTTTGGTAAGTCCCCGACAGTGGCCGGCCTCAGCCTTGCTTCCTCCGTCCCCCATCACAGCGGCGGGACCGCCCCGGATTCGCACCGGGTTCCGGATTGCCTGGATGTTCTTATTGAATGCATCATTAGCATGCCAGGGGCCCTTTGTCAAGACCCGAAGCCGGGAATTGTCAATAGGGACCAGGCCAAACCCAGCCGCTCAATCGCCTTGACAACAGGCCCCCTGGCAGGTTAAATTTTCTATTTGAAATAGGTTTCACAAAGGTGGGGGATGATTAAGGCGATTCGGGGCATGCGGGACCTGCTGCCCCCGGAAACGGCCCGGTGGCAATGGGTGGAGCAGGTGGCCCGGGAGGTCTTCGCCCTCTATGGCTACCGGGAGATCCGTCTGCCCCTGCTGGAACGCACCGAGCTCTTCGCCCGCTCCATCGGGGCCGACACTGACATCGTCAGCAAGGAGATGTACAGCTTTCCGGACCGCAAGGGCGAATCCCTGACCCTGCGCCCCGAGGCCACCGCCTCGGTGCTGCGGGCGGTCGTGGAAAACGGCCTGGACAAGGGCGGCGGGGTCAAGAAGCTCTACACCCTGGGGCCCATGTTCCGCTATGAACGGCCCCAGAAGGGGCGCTACCGCCAGTTTTACCAGATCAACGGCGAGGCCTTCGGGGTGGACACCCCGGAGCTGGACGCCGAAGTCATCCTGCTCCTGCTCGATATTTTGAAGCGCCTTCAGCTGGGCGAGATGCGCTTGTTAATCAATTCTTTGGGTTGCCCGGAGTGCCAGATGAAGTTCAAGGCGGCCCTGGGCCTGTTTCTCATCAGGCGGGAGGGTCTGTGCGAAGACTGCCAGCGCCGCCGGACCACCAACCCCTTGCGGGTCCTGGACTGCAAGTCGGTGCATTGCAAAGAGATTTTAAAAGACGCCCCGGTGATCCGGGATTATCTGTGCGCCGACTGCGCCGCCCATTTCGCCCGGGTGCTGGAGTTGCTGCGCCGCTTTGGGGTGGCCTACGAGGATCAGCCCCGCCTGGTGCGGGGGCTGGACTATTACACCCGCACCGCCTTTGAGGTGGTGGCCCCGGGATTGGGGGCCCAGGACGCGGTGGCCGGAGGCGGCCGCTACGACGGCCTGTCCCAGCAACTGGGCGGCCCGGCCCTGCCCGGGTTGGGCTTTGCCATCGGCCAGGATCGCCTCCTGGAAGTCTTGCCCCGGGAGCTTTTGGGCAGGGACCGGGAGTACAAGGTTTTCTTGGTAGCCCTGGGCGAGGCCGCCAAGGAAAGGTGTTTAAACTTGTTGCAGAAACTGCGTGAGAATAATCTGGCCACGGAAATGGATTTTGGTAACCGCTCACTAAAAGCTCAGATATCTCAGGCAGACCGTTTGGGGGCAGCTTGCGTAATTATCATTGGAGAAATGGAATTAAGAGATGGTAAAGCGCAAGTCCGGGACATGGCGACCGCCTATCAGCAACCGGTTCCCTTTAACGAAGTGCCTGACCATGTTAAATTGTTGAAGGATAAAACCTTGGCGGAAACAAATGTTTGATACCTTAGAAGGTTTGAAACGGACCCACTCCTGCGGAGAATTGCGCCTTGGGGACGCCGGTCGCGAAGTGGTGCTGATGGGCTGGGTGCAGCGGCGGCGGGACCATGGCGGCCTCATCTTCGTGGACTTGCGGGACCGCCGCGGCCTGACCCAGGTGGTCTTCAATCCGGAGATCAACCCGGATACCCATAACAAGGCCGGAGTGCTGCGGGACGAATTTGTTCTGGCGGTGCGTGGGGTGGTGAATCCGCGGCCCCCGGAAATGGTCAACCCCAATCTGCCCACCGGGGAGATCGAGGTCATGGTGAGCGAACTGCGCCTCCTGAACAGCGCCAAGACCACCCCCTTCGAGTTGGAAGACTACCGGCTGGACATCTCCGAGGCCCTGCGCCTGAAGTACCGCTACCTGGACCTGCGTCGGCCCAGCGTCATGAAGAACATCCTCTTCCGGCACCATGCCGCCCAGGTGGTGCGCCAGTTCCTCAATGGCCAGGGGTTCATCGAGGTAGAGACTCCCATCCTCACCAAGAGCACCCCGGAAGGAGCCCGGGACTACCTGGTGCCCAGCAGGGTGCAGCCGGGGCAGTTCTTTGCCCTGCCCCAGTCGCCCCAGCTCTTCAAACAGCTCTTGATGATGGGCGGGCTCGATCGCTATTATCAACTTTGCCGCTGCTTCCGGGATGAGGACCTGCGGGCCGATCGCCAGCCGGAGTTCACCCAGATCGATCTGGAAATGGCCTTCATCACCGAGGCGGATGTCTACCAGGTGGTGGAGGGTCTGATGGCCGCCCTCTTTCGGGAGCTTTTGGGGGTCGAAGCGCCCCTGCCCTTCCCCCGCCTGACCTACCGGGAATGCCTGGACCGCTTTGGCCTGGACAGTCCGGACCTGCGCTTCGGGCTGGAGCTCCAGGACCTCACCGACCTGGTGCGGGACACGCAGTTCCGCCAGTTCCGCGAGGTGGTGGAACAGGGCGGAGTGGTGAAAGCCCTGAACGCCCCGGGCCTCTCCAGGCTCAGCCGCAAGGAGCTGGACGAGCTCATCGACCTGGCGGGGGTTTACGGGGCCCGAGGCCTGGCCTGGGTCAAGATCCAGAAAGACGGCTGGCAATCTCCCCTGGCCAAATATTTCCCGGAGTCCGTTAAGGACGCCGTCAACCTGCGCCTGGCAGCCCGGGAAGGGGACCTGATTCTCCTGGTGGCCGACGCCCCGCTGGCGGCCTGCACCGCCTTGGGGCAGGTGCGCCTGCACCTGGGGCAGAAAGAAGGGCTGATCCGGGAAGAAGTCCATCGCCTGGTGTGGGTCAGCGACTTCCCTTTGATGGAGTATGACGCCGGCCTGGGACGGTGGGCGCCCATGCACCATCCCTTCACTGCGCCCGTCGATGCAGATGTGCCGCTACTGGCCACCGATCCGGGACAGGTGCGGGCCCGGGCCTACGACCTGGTGCTGAACGGGGTAGAGATCGGCGGCGGCAGCATCCGCATCAATCGCCGGGATATCCAGCAGCAGGTCTTTCAAACCCTGGGCATTTCCCCGGTCGAGGCGGAAGAGAAATTCGGCTTCCTGCTGGAGGCCCTGGAATATGGGGCGCCGCCCCACGGAGGGGTGGCCTTCGGCTTCGACCGGCTGGTAGCTATCTTCTGCGGGGCCAAATCCATCCGGGAGGTGATCGCCTTTCCCAAGACCCAGAAGGCCGCCTGCCTGGTGACCAAAGCCCCGAGCCGGGTGGACCCGGAACAATTGCTGGAGCTGGGATTAAGGCTGGAATAAATCAGCTGTCAGCGATCAGCAGTCAGCTAAAGCAAAAACAAAAAAACCAAAGCTGAAAAGCCGACAGCTGATGAATAATAGCAAATGTCAAGGCCGGCTGATATATTTGATGGGTAATCCACAAATGAAGGTACTAATTGAATTTACTTAAAAGCACCCAAAACCCAAAAGCTGACAGCTGACAACGGAACGCTGTAGCTAAAAAAAGCTGAAAGCTGAGAGCTGAAAGCTAAGGATTAAATTATGGTACGCTGGAACAAGGACCGCCGCTTATTGGACCACGAGCACTCCGCCTTCTTGGAATACCGCTTGCAGGAAGTGGAGACGCCCAACCTGATGCGGGATATCTTTCCTTACACCGAGGTAGCCCGCATCGATTTCGATTATAAATACGTGTTGCCCTCGCCCCCGGAGGATATGCTGATCACCGACACTACCTTCCGGGACGGGCAACAGGCCCGGCCCCCTTATACGGTGCGCCAGATCGTGGATATCTTTGACATGTTGCATCGCCTTTCCGGGCCCAGGGGGATTATTCGCCAGAGCGAGTTTTTCCTTTACAGCGACAAGGATAAGGAGGCGGTGGAGCGCTGCCGGCAGCGGGGCTATGCCTTTCCGGAGATCACCGCTTGGATCCGGGCCCATGCCAAAGATCTGGCCCTGGTGGATGAGATGGGTCTCAAGGAAACCGGCATCCTCACCTCGGTTTCCGATTATCATATCTTTCTCAAGCTCAACTGGGACCGGCGCCGGGCCCTGGACGAATACCTGGGCATCGTTAAAACGGCGCTGGAGATGGGGATCAAGCCTCGCTGCCATCTGGAGGATATCACCCGGGCGGATATCTATGGCTTTTGCGTGCCCTTTGCCCTGGAGTTGATGCAATTGCGGCAAGAGAGCGGCATCGACATCAAGCTGCGCCTGTGCGACACCATGGGATATGGAGTTCCCTATCTCGGCGCCGCCCTGCCCCGCAGCGTCCCCAGACTGGTGCGGGCCATGATTGACGACGCCGGGGTTCCGGGCGAGCTCTTGGAATGGCACGGCCACAACGACTTTCACAAAGTCATGGTGAACAGCGCCACTGCCTGGCTTTACGGCTGCGGCGCGGTGAACGGCGCCGTCCTGGGGTTCGGGGAACGCACCGGCAACGCTCCCATCGAGGGCATGGTCATGGAGTACATCTCCCTGCGGGGCACCACCGACGCCATGGACCCCCGGGTGATCACCGAGATCGCCGAATACTTCGAAAAGGAGCTGCACTACCACATCCCCGCCAATTATCCCTTTGTGGGCAAGAACTTCAACAGCACCAGCGCCGGTATCCACGCCGACGGTCTGCTGAAAAACGAAGAAATCTATAACGCCTTTGACACCGCCGGGATCTTAAACCGGCCCATCGCCATCACCCTCACCGATAAATCCGGCAAGGCCGGCATTGTCCATTGGATCAATTCCCGGCTCGAATTGACCGGGGAGCGGGCCGTGGACAAGAACCACCCGGGGGTGGCCAGTATCTACAAGCGCATCATGGAACAATATGAAGAGGGGCGCTGCACCTCCATCTCCACTGAGGAGATGGAGAAGCTGACCCGCAAGTATCTCCCGGAGCTCTTTGTCTCGGAGTTCGACCAGCTCAAGGCCAAGGCCCACACCTTGGCGGCCCACCTGGCCGAAGACCTGGCCCAGCGGCCCGAGATTAGATCCATGAGTCCGGAGGTCATTGAGCCGGTGTTGCAAGAGGCCTTGGAACTCTTCCCCTTTATCCAGTTCATGTACGTCACCAACACGGAAGGGCACAAGGTTACCCGGAACATCACCCATATTGTTGACCGGGCCAAATATGCGGAGATGAAATTGGACGAAGACTTATCCAACCGCCCCTGGTTCATCGAGCCCATTAAGAGCGGCAAGGTCTTTGTCTCCGATTTTTACACCTCCCGATTCACCGGGGCCTTGTGCATGACGGTGAGCGTGCCGGTGCTCAACGACCAGGAAGAGGTCCAGGGCGTCTTGGGGCTGGATATCCGCTTTGAGGCCCTGGCCAAGCTGGAGCAGGAGGAGGAAAGCTGAATTTAATAGCTTTCGGCGGTCAGCGGTCAGCAGTAATAGCTGTCAGCTAAGGCAAAAGACAAACGAGGTTTTGTTTTAAGCTGATCGCTGAAAGCTGACAGCTGACCGCTAATAATGGTCCTTCCCTGTAAAAATCTTTTTGACAAGAGAATCACAATTTCCTGGATTCTCAGCCTTGCGGCGATTCGCTATACTGCAACCATTACCATGGCCGGGTCCGGTAGCGGAGTCGGGGAAATGAGCAGAATTTCCTTACCTATTCACCTTTGCCTGGCAGCCATGCCTGTTGAGAGGCGCAGCTTTACGGTGGCCCCGGTCTGGATTATCCTGGGCGGCAGGCAAGAATTAGCGGAAAACCTGGGAGGTGCGCCCTTAAGTAATCCTGGCGAAGGATAGCTTCGGTTAGAGAAGGGTTGTTAATGGCTGGTCCGGCTGCCGGTGGCTCCAACCCTTTTCCGTGGCCTCCTACCCCCTGAATGATTTTCTTAACATCCCCTAGTGAGGTGGCGGCATGTGCGATCCCCATAAATTAGAAGAAGTTAAGGCCGCTAAGGCCAAGTATGACGAGACCGTGGCCAAGGTGTTGACCAAGATGCCGGAGCGCAAGGCGGAGTTCGTCAATACCTCCGGGATCCCCATCGCCCGGGTTTATACTCCTCTGGACCTGGCGGATTTCGACTATCTGCAGAAATTGGGGGTGCCGGGCCAATACCCTTACACCCGGGCGGTGCAGCCTACCGCCTACCGGGGCCGCTATTGGACCATGAGGCAATACGCCGGCTTCGGCTCCGCCGAGGAGACCAACGAACGCTATCACTTTCTGCTGAAGTCCGGCCAGACCGGCCTCTCGGTGGCCTTCGACCTGCCCACCCAGATCGGCTATGACTCCGACGCCCCCCTGGCCCGGGGGGAAGTTGGCAAGGTAGGGGTGTCCATCGACTCACTCTGGGATATGGAGCGCCTTTTTCAGGGCATCCCTCTGGACCAGGTGTCCACCTCCATGACCATCAATTCTCCTTGCGCCGTGCTCCTGGCCATGTACCTGGTGGTGGCGGAAAAACAAGAGGTCGCCTTTGACAAGCTGCGGGGTACGGTGCAAAACGACATCCTCAAGGAGTATTCCTCCCGGGGCACCTACATCTTCCCACCCCGGCCCTCCATGCGGCTGATTACCGATATCTTCGAGTATTGCACCAGGGAAGTCCCCCAATGGAACACCATCAGCATCAGCGGCTACCATATCCGGGAGGCCGGCTCCACCGCGGTGCAGGAGATCGCCTTCACCCTGGCCAACGGCATCGCCTACGTAGAGGGGGCCATTAAGGCGGGCATGAAGGTGGACGAGTTCGGCCCGCGCCTGTCCTTCTTCTTCAACTCCCATCTCGATTTCCTGGAGGAAGTCGCCAAGTTCCGGGCCGCCCGGAGGCTGTGGGCCAAGATCATGAAGGAGCGCTTCGGGGCCAAGGATCCCCGCTCCCTGATGCTGCGCTTCCACACCCAGACCGCCGGCTGCTCTCTGACGGCCCAGCAGCCCTTGAACAATATCGTGCGGACGGCCTTCCAGGCCATGAGCGCCGTCCTGGGCGGCACCCAATCCCTGCACACCAACTCCTTCGACGAGGCCATGGCCCTGCCCTCTGAAACCGCGGTGCAGGTGGCCCTGCGCACCCAACAGGTCATTGCCTATGAGACCGCGGTGAGCGACACCGTGGATCCTCTGGCCGGCTCCTACTACCTGGAGAACCTGACGGACGCCATCGAAATCAAGGCTCAGGAATATATCGACCAGATCGACCGCCTGGGAGGAGCCGTGGCCTCCATCGAACAGGGCTTTGTGCAGCGGGAGATCGGCGCCAGCGCCTACCGCTACCAGCAGGAGATTGAAAAAGCCGAGCGGGTGGTAGTGGGGCTGAATCGCTTCCAGGTAAAAGGTGAAGAGAAGATTCCCCTCCTCAAGGTGGACCCCGAGATGGAGGGAAAACAAAAGGCCCGCCTTAAGGAACTGAGGCAGACCCGGGACAACGCGATGGTTCGCCAGACTCTGGCCCAACTCAAGACTGCGGCCCAGGGCGCCGACAACCTCATGCCCCCTATCCTGAGCGCGGTGAGGACCCTGGCTACCCTGGGGGAGATTTGCGACACCCTGCGGGAGGTCTTCGGCGAATACGAAGCCCCGGCCCTGTTCTAAGATTTTAGTTCAAAGTTCAAAGTTCAAAGTTCAAAGTTTAGGATTCGAAGTTCAAAAGAGAAGGGCTTAGGGCTCTTAACCTTGAACCTTGAACTTCGAACTTTGAACTAATTATAAGGAGATCCGAGATGCCGGAAGAGAGAAAAATCAGGGTGCTGGCCGCCAAACCCGGATTGGACGGCCATGACCGCGGAATCAAAGTGATCTGCGCCGCCTTGCGGGACGCCGGGATGGAGGTGATCTACACCGGCCTCCGCCAGACCCCGGAGCAGATCGTCGCGGCAGCCCTCCAGGAGGACGCCGACGTCATCGCCATGAGCGTCCTGTCCGGGGCCCACAACCATCTGTTTCCCCGGGTGATGGAACTGGTCAAGGAAAAGGGCATTCAAGACGTCCTGGTCATGGGGGGCGGCATCATCCCCGAAGAGGACATTCCCCCCTTGAAACAGGTGGGGATCGCCGCCATCTTCACCCCGGGCACAAACACCAGCGACATCATCAATTTCATCCGGGAACACGCCAGGAAAAATTAACCGTAAACCCTATTAGCTGTCAGCGATTAGCTTTCAGCTATCAGCTTTAGGGTTTTGGGTTTTGGGTTTTAAGCTATTGCCTTCCTTTGTGGATGGCCCGGCGGCCACAGGCCGCCCTATAAAATCCCCTAGCCCCCTACCGCTTATCGGGCGGGCTGTGCCCGCCGCCTTACTCTGCCCAATACTCATTAGTTGTGGGCAGTTTCAGCTTTAAGCTTTCAGATTTTTGCTTTAGCTGAGTGCTGATAGCTGACAGCTATTATGCCTGCCCCCCTGCCCTTTCGTGGCACAAGCCTTGCAGCCCCAAAAATTATCGTCACGCCATGGGCGGTTGAGCCCGGCCCTGCGACTGCCCTGAAAAAACCGAAAAAGGCGGTTTTCCGTTTTCCGTTTTCTGTGAAAATCAAAAGCAAATTCAAAGGCCCCTGAGCACGGATGGAAACCAGAAAACAGATAGGGCGGCCTGTGGCCGCCACCCCCGGGGCGACAGTGGCACAGGCTTCCAGCCTGTGATTGGGTCGCCCTGGCGATGGCGGCTGTCAGCTTACCACGGTAAGCCGTCAGCCTTTCGATTTTATGGGTTTTTGCTTTTGCCTTTAGCTGACTGCTGACCGCTTACTGCTGATAGCTATTGGGCACTTTTGCCTATGGGGAAATAGGTATTTTTGCCAATGACAGAGGGAGCTATCTGTTCCTATTATGCAAAACATGAGGGAATGGCCATTGGCTCCCCCAGGGTTCCCTCTTAGCAAGGCTGTATCATAACTCAGGGTGGCGTCTTATGAAAACCCAGACCAATATTATTAAGATATCCCTGGCCGCAGCCATTTTGGCGCTATTGACCTTTAATCCCGGGAGCCTGAGGTGCGAGCCGCAGCCAGCCGGACCGCCTGAGGCACAGCCCCAGGCCAGGCAAGACCACCCCAGGGCCGGCAAAATCGAGGACCGGGACCGGCAGGATGAAAAGAGCCAAAGGTTTAGAGAACTCGAATCGCTGATTAAAGGAAGTCTCATGATCCAGTATCAGAGACTGGATGCCATTGCAGACCTCCAAGATCAACTTGATAAAGATTAGCGGCAGCATCTAGAAAAAACCCTCCTGCCTCACTCCTGGATCCAGATCCAGGCTTCCGCCAGGTATTCCCGCAAAAAGGTGCGCACCTCTCCGGTCATGAAACGGGCGAATAACTTCAGCAGGGCGTCGGCCCAAAAAGAGGCTCCGGCCAGCGCCACCTTTTCGAAGTCGCCCCGGTGTTTCAGGTCCAGCTTGACATCCTCCCACCAGGCCCCCGGGGTCCAGCCCCTAAAGTCCGGGGCCAGGTGAAACAAGAGCCGCACCTTGCCGTGCTCCCGGATAACTTCTTCCAGGCGGGGAACGAAGACCGCCCGGTAATCCTGGACGGTGAGCCGCTCCCTGGCCCGCAGCCATAGGAGTGGGCCTTCGCTTTCCGGCATAACCTCCAGCATGGGGCCCCTCCAAAGCTTTTATGCTGCAAGTTGGTACGTCACGCAGGTGGGCCTGGCCCACCTTCTCCAACCGGCGGGCCAAGTTATGGTGGGGAGTGCCCACGCTGCCTAAACAAGTTAATGAGCCCGCACCCGAAAGTCAAAGTAAAATGGTTCGTCTAACCGAATCCTAACGCTCCTTCTCTCTGAACGCCTTGATTTCTATGATCCCATTGGCTATATTTTATAGTTGAGAAACATGAGACAGTCCATGAACCCGGAGGAACTGAAGACGAAAATCCGGCTGGCGGCTCCCCAGGGCAAAATTGCCTGCGCCGCGGCCTTTCGCCTGGCCGAGGAATTGTCCATTTCCACTCAGGAAATGGGAAACCTCCTGGACAAACTCGGAATCAAAATCGAACTGTGCCAGTTGGGTTGTTTTTAACCATGTCCTATTCCCATCTATTCGGACCGGTGCCTTCCCGCCGCCTCGGGCGGTCCCTGGGGGTGGACTTGATCCCCCGGAAAACCTGTCCCTTTGACTGCATCTATTGCGAGGTGGGCCCCACCAGCCACCAGACGGAAACCCGCTTCGATTACGAGGCGGAGGCCATGGTGGCGGAGCTGAGCGCCTACCTGGAGGGCAGCGCTCCGGAACTCGATTTCATCACCCTGGCCGGCAGTGGCGAGCCCACCCTGAACCGGGGGATGGGGGGCATCATCCGGCGCCTGAAAGAGTTGACCGCCATCCCGGTGGCGGTGCTGACCAACGGCGCCTTGCTCCACCTTCCGGAGGTGCGCCGCGAGCTTCAAGCCGCGGACCTGGTGCTGCCATCCCTGGACGCCGCCCGGGACCAGCCCTTCCAGGCCGTCAACCGCCCCTTGCCAGGCTATCCCCTCAGCCGGCTGCTGCAGGGCCTGGAGGCCTTCCGCCGGGAATATCCGGGCCGTATCTGGCTGGAGGTGCTGTTGCTTAAGGGCCTCAACGACTCCCAGGAGGATCTGGAGGCCCTGCGCCGGGCCTTGCGGACCCTGGCCCCGGACAAAGTGCAGCTCAACACCGCGGTGCGCCCGGGGGTGCAGAACCAGGCCCAGCCATTATCTTTGGAGGCTCTGGCGGCCATTGCCTGTTACCTGGAGGGCGAGGTGGAAGTGATCGCCTCCTATGAGGGCCCCTGCCAGGCGGCCGCGGCCCCGGATGACGCAACCCTGGTGGAGATGCTGGCCCGACGGCCCATGACCGCCGTCGATCTGGCCGGGGTCTTGGCCCTGCCCCTGCCCCTGGTGCAAGAGAAGCTCCAGCGCCTGGAGCAAACAGGCCAAATTTTCTGCACCTTCTATCATGACCAAGATTTTTATCAGCTTGTAATGCCGCGTTGTTAAGGCAGTTTTCGGTTATCTGTTTTCTGTGAAAGGCAAAATCAAATTCAAAGGCCCCTGCAGAGACAGAGAACAGAAAACAGAAAACAGTTTCGATCCGCGCCTTCGGGGGTTTCGAATATGGTGGACAGATTCGATGTGGGAATGGACGTTGGTTCGGTTAGCCTCAACCTGGTGGTGCTGGATGGTCAAGGGCAGGTGATTCTGGAAGAGTATCGCCGTCACCTGGGGGACCCCTACCGCAGCGCCCTTAACTTCCTGGAATCCCTGGAAGCCCAGTTTCCGGCCGGGCGCTGCGGCCTGGCCGCCTTCACCGGCATAGGCGGCAAGGTCCTGGCTGGGATCCTGGGCGGCCTCTTCGTCAACGAAGTCATCGCCCTGGGATGGGGGACGCACCATTTCCTACCTAAGGCCCGCACCATCATTGACATTGGGGGAGAGAGCGCCAAGATGGTTATGGTGGCCGAAGTTAACGGCCACCTGGTGATCCAGGACTTCGCCATGAACACCATGTGCGCCGCGGGCACCGGCTCCTTTCTGGATCAGCAGGCCCATCGCCTGGGCTACAGCATCGAGGAATTTAGCCAACTGGCCCTGAAGTCCACTACCCCGCCCCGAGTGGCCGGACGCTGCAGCGTCTTTGCCAAGACGGACATGATCCACCTGCAGCAGGGGGCCACCCCGGACTTTGAGATCATCGCCGGCCTCTGCCTGGCCATGGGCCGCAATTTAAAAAGCAACATCGGCAAGGGCAAAACCATCACCCCGCCGGTGGCCTTCCAGGGAGGAGTGGCCCACAACCTGGGGGTGCGCCAGGCCTTCCGCCAGGTCTTCGGCCTGGATGAAACCGGCCTCCTCATCCCGCCCCACTTTTGCAGCCTGGGCGCGGTGGGCGCGGTCCTGGTGGCCCGGGAAAACCCGCCGCCCCATTTCACCCTGGATCTTTCGCCCCTGCGCCGGCACCTGCAGGAGGAATCCGAGCCGACCCGGCATCTTCCGCCCCTCTCACCGCCGCCGCTCCTGGGGCCGGACCACTACCAGGTGGAGGAGATCCCGCCGGGCCGGGTGGCGGAAGGCTACCTGGGTATCGATGTGGGCTCCATCAGCACCAACGTGGTGGTCATCGACCCCCAGGGCCGGGTCCTGGACCGGGAGTATCTGATGACCGCGGGCCGGCCCCTGGAGGCCATCACCGAGGGCCTGCGCCGGGTAGGCGCCAGGATCGGGGACCGGGTCCGGATCCTGGGGGCGGCTACCACCGGCTCCGGTCGCTACCTCACCGGGGACTTCATCGGCGCCGACGTGGTACGCAACGAGATCACTGCCCAGGCCACTGCGGCCGCGGCCATCGACCCGGAGGTGGACACCATCTTCGAGATCGGCGGCCAGGACTCCAAGTTCATCTCCCTGAGCAATGGCGCCATCGTCGACTTCATGATGAACAAGGTATGCGCCGCGGGCACCGGCTCCTACCTGGAGGAGCAGGCGGAGAAACTGGGCATCTCCATCCGGGAAGAGTTTGGCAGCCTGGCCCTGCAATCCAACAACCCGGTGCGCCTGGGGGAACGCTGCACCGTATTCATGGAATCGGACATCGTCCACCATCAGCAGCGGGGCGCAGCCAAGGAGGACCTGGTATCGGGCCTCTCCTACTCCATTGTTCAGAACTACCTGAACAAGGTGGCCGAGGACCGCCCCATCGGCAAACGCATCTTCTACCAGGGGGCCACCGCGGCCAACCGCGGCATTGTGGCGGCCTTCCAGCAGGTCTGCGGCAAGCCCATCACCGTGCCGCCCCACCACGACGTCACCGGGGCCATCGGCGCGGCGCTGTTGGCCCTGCGGGAGCGGGACTGGGAAACCTCCAAATTCAAGGGCTTCGACCTGGCCGATCGCCAGTATCGCATAACTTCCTTTGAGTGCAACGGCTGCGCCAACCACTGCGAGATTCGCCAGGTGCAGATCGAGGGGGAACAGCCCTTGTTCTACGGCAGCCGCTGCGAAAAATACGAAGTCGCCGCCTCCCGCAAAAAGGTGGACCTGGTTGACCTGCTGGCAGAACGGGAAGCCTGGCTCTACGGGCCCGAGCCCCCCCAGGAAGGCAAGCAAGGCGCCATCGGCATCCCCCGCACTATGTTCTTCCAGGAGCTCATGCCATTTTTCCGGGCCTTTTTCGAGGACCTGGGCTTCACCGTGGTCTATTCCCAGAAGACCAACAAGTCAGTGATCAATGAGGGGGTGGAGGCCCTGGCGGCGGAGCCCTGCTATCCGGTGAAGGTGGCCCACGGCCACCTCCTGGACCTTCTCAAGGCCGGGGTGCAGCGCATCTTCCTGCCCAGCATCATCGACATGCCCCACCCTGACCCGGAGGTGCGGGCCGGGGTGGTTTGCCCCATGGCCCAGTCCCTGTGCTACACCGCGCCCAGCGCCATCGATTTTGCCGCCTACGGCGCCAGGGTCCTCACCCCGGTGCTCTATTTCGGCCGGGGGGAGAAGCGGCTGCGCCAGGGACTGCGGAGTCTGGGGAGAGAACTGGAAGTCTCCCCCTTCCGGGTGAATCGGGCCATGAAAAAGGCCATCGCCGCCCAACAAACCTACTATAACCGCCTCCACGCCCGGGGCCGGGAGATCCTGGAGTCGCTTCCGCCTGACGGCCGCCTCATGGTCCTCATCGGCCGCCCCTATAACGCCTTCGATCCGGGAATGAACCTCAATCTGCACCGCAAGCTGCGGCAGTTGGGGGTCTTAGCCCTGCCCATGGATTTCCTGCCGGTGGACCAGGTCCAGGACCTGGACGAAATCAAGCCCATGTACTGGCGGTTCGGCCAAAAGATCCTGGGGGTTGCAGAGCACATCCGCCGGGATCCGCGGCTTTACGGCATCTTCATCACCAACTTCGGCTGCGGCCCCGATTCCTTCATCCAGCACTTCTTCAAGGATCGCATGCGGGGCAAGCCCTACCTGGAGATCGAAATCGACGAACACTCCTCCGACGTGGGGGCCATCACCCGCCTGGAGGCCTTTCTGGACAGCCTGAAGAACGTCAAGGTGGCGCCGGCCGTGGAGAAGCTCTCCCCCTATCGCTACCGCGTGACCGGCTCTCTGAAACGCAAGATTTATCTGCCACCCATGACCGACCAGGCCCTGGCCCTGGTGGCAGCCTTCCAGGCCTGCGGCGGAGAGGCCGAGTCCTTGCCGGACTCCGACGAAGAGACCCTGGAACTGGGCCGCCGCCTCACCTCGGGCAAGGAGTGCTATCCCCTGATCCTCACCACCGGTGACCTGGCCAAGCTTCTGCGCCGCCCGGATTTCGATCCCGACCGCAGCGCCTTCTTTATGCCCGCGGCCAACGGCCCCTGCCGCTTCGGCCAGTACCACCGCTTCCACCGCCTCATCCTGGACGAACTGGGCTACCCGCAGGTTCCGGTCTATTCTCCGGATCAAAGCGAAACCATGTATCAGGAAGTCGGCATGGTGGGGCAAGACTACGCCCGGATCGTCTGGAACGGCGTGGTGGCCATCGACCTTTTGGAGAAGAAACTCCGGGAGGCCCGGCCCTATGAACGCTATGCCGGCGAATCCGACAAAGTCTATAAGCACTACTTACAAAAAACCTTTGAAACGGTCCGGGACCGGCAAGACCTGCCGGCCGTGCTCCGCCAGGCCCGAGGCGCCTTCGAGGACCTGGCCCTTGAGACCAACGGCCGCAAACCCATCGTCGGCATCGTGGGCGAGATCTATACCCGTGCCAACAAGTTCTCCAACGAAAACGCGGTGCGGGAGATCGAGGCCCTGGGGGGCGAGGTCTGGATGCCCCCCATCGGCGAGTGGCTCCTCTACGTTACCCACTCCTCCCGCCATGACGCCTGGACCGCCCGGCATTACCGCCGCTACCTGAAATTTTCCATTGAGGACCGGGTGCAGAAAAAGGTGGAGCACCGCCTGGAAGAGATCTTCCACGGCTGCATCAAGAACCTGCGGGAGCCCTCCATCGCCGAAATCCTGGAGTTGGCCAAAGATTACCTGCACCCCTCCTTCGAAGGCGAGGCCATCCTGAGCATGGGTAAATCCCTGGATTTCGTGCGCAAGGGGGCCGCGGGGCTGGTGAACATCATGCCCTTCACCTGCATGCCCGGCACCGTGGTCAACTCCCTGTTCAAGCGCTTCCGGGAGGACCACGACAATATCCCCTTCCTCAACCTGGCCTATGATGGCCAGGAACAGAGCCACACCCGCACCCGCCTCGAGGCCTTCATGTACCAGGTGCGCCAGTTCCACGAACGGCGGAAGTAGGGAAAAAAAGGCAGAAATAACTTGGGGAAGGGGCTAGGGGCCGACGGCCCCTACCCTTCCCCCAAACCCCATCCCCAACCCCCATAAATTGTGGGGCACGGCGAGCCGTACCCCTGGAAATTTTGTTGTAGGGTGCGCACTGTGCGCACCAAGTAGATTTTATAAGGCGGCCTGTGGCCGCCGATTATCAGCCCGTAGGGCGGGACAGCGAAGCGCATCCCGCCTTTAGCATTCTGAAAGCCTTGCCCCTCTGGAAATTTGTGCTGCAAATCGTGCTTTGATATCATGGCACCGGGTGGAAAAATCCGCATCCCCGGAAGGCAAAGTCCAGATGCAATGCAGGTGATCGGGCAAAATAACGATGGCCTCGATCGTAAATGGTCGGCGTCGGCGGGCCGCCTTGAACACCCCCCGAAGGTTATCAATGTTTTCGGTCAAGAGTTTCCGGCGGCGTTCCAGCAGCGTGACCGTGAAGAAGAACGTGCCGCCGGGAACAAAGGCGCGGATATATTGGGGCATAAGTCAGGCCTTACCCAATTGCCGATTTCTGAAGGCGGGATGCGCTTCGCTTTCCCGCCCTACGGCAAAAAATATGGACCAGTAAGTTTACACAATATCTCTATAACAAAAATCGCCCACGGCAAACTCACTGTTATATCTGCGCAGCTTCAACCAAAATAAGCGATTTTCGATCTGGGTTTCATATCTAAATTTCAGAGCATACCGGTTTTTAAATTTTCGTCCTGCATCCCAACCTAATCTGACTCCGATTTGCCAAAGGTCTGCGCCTCAAATCCGCCGGGCATTATCTTCCGGATAACGATATTCCATGTGCCTCGCCGTGGCCCGGGCCACGGCCTCGCCGTAATAACGCTCCACCACCTTCAGGGCCAGGTCCAGGCCCGCGGCGATGCCCGCCGAAGTGAGCAGGTTTCCATCCTCCACCACGTGCAGTTGTTCCTCTACGGTCACCAATGGGAAGGATTCCCGCAGCCAATTAAGGGAGCGGCAGTGGGTGGTGGCCCGGCGGCCGTCAAGCAGACCAGCCCGTGCCAGCAGCAGGGCGCCGGTGCAGACCGAGGCCAGGGTCCCTAAAGAAATAACCTGGCGGCCCCTGCGGGCGAGCCAATCAATGAGGGTTTCATTCTGCATCTGCCGCCGCGTGCCCCAGCCGCCGGGCACCACCAGAATATCCAGGGGCGGGCAGGCCGCCAGGGCGCAGTCGGGGAGCACCCGCATCCCCGCGGCGGTCGTGATCGCCTCCTCCCGCTCCGCCACCAGCAGCACCTGGAAGGGGGAAGGCTCTTCCCGACGCCGGGCCTCATCCAACCGGGTGACGGTAAAGACCTCGTAGGGGCCGCAAAAATCCAGGACCTCCACTTCCGGAAAAATGACGATGCCCACCCGCTTGCGCTTCATCTACTTACCCCTTTCTTTGAGGCCTGGCCCTTCGATGCAAACAAATCCCCTCTCGCCGGTAGGGGCGGCGTCTCGCCGCCCGGGCGGGGAAACCCCGCCCCTACGGCGGTGGGAGAGGGGAAAAGCTTTTAAATCCCGCGAATTGATTGGCTAGTGGGAATGCCTAAGTTCAAACAGATCGCCACTGCCTGCCTCAAAGCAAAAACCTGGCTGGACCCTCCTGGACTCCACCCCCCCTTCACTTCCCCCGAAAAACCGGCTTCCTTTTCTCCAGGAAGGCCATCAGCCCTTCCTGATAGTCCTCACTGTCATAGACCAGCCGCCGCAGGCCCTGGATGCGCTCAAAGGTCTCCGGGCTCAGGGGCAGGGCGTTGGCCAGCAGGCGGAACTGCTCCTTGAT